>VOFB01002975.1_pt1 | contig 30970 bp, 40 predicted proteins | sample 5384141 | NCBI WGS metagenome assembly VOFB01 (sample SAMN12384721, study PRJNA508395) | human gut metagenome | isolation source: healthy gut A | host: Homo sapiens | reverse complement strand
ATTACGTATTGTGTTTACGACATATCGTGTTGGTAACGGTCAGCGTCATCGTCAGCGTATCGCTGGCACACCCTCGTATGCGGCATGGAAACGCACGTTGTCTATCTCGATCCATGGCACTGCCAGTCGTCAGTCGTTCGAATCCAGCACATACCGCACACGGGCACCGGTAAACGCCCCTTCGTCCAGCGCCCACTGGCGCAATCGTGCGAACCCATGAATCGGTCGCTTCGCAGTCTGCCCGCCATGCACAAACCCCGGCCCGAACCAGGGGAAGCACACCGGCACTCCCCCGCCAACCGGCTGACCAGCTTCGAAATGCCATGCGGGGCGTCCAGATTACATCCGGCTGCCCCGCCGGGGCCCAGCGCAGCAGATGCGCCCCTGTAATCGCTGATTAGCCGCGCTACCGCCGTCATTGGTGAGCGTGCGCAGATTGACGCCATTGCCCATAAGTGTTTCTTCTTCCGTTGCGTAAGCGATGTTCTTCACCACATAGACGATTTCCTTGGCACGGAGGAATCGCGAGCAGGGGTAAGAGAACCGATCAGGCGGGCTAAGCTGCCTTGATTCTCACAACTCCACGGTTTCTTTGCCAGGGTCATTTTAATGTGCGCAAACTTGGCGGCCAAGGCCTCCTTGTTGCGCTTTTTCGTCTTCTTCCTTGGCCTTCTTCTTGGCTTCGTCCGGGTTCCAGAGCACATCGTCGCGGTGCTTGGTCCATTCGGCACCGGCCAGCGGGGCAATGTATTCGGCGGTGGCGGTCAGCGTGTCCGCGCCAGCGGCCTTAGCGCGCGTATCAATCAGCTCAGAATCTGCTGATCGGTCAGGCATATGCGCGGAATCGAGCACTGCTCACGTAATTCGTTGACGTACAGCAGAATCGGCAACGTTACGATGGCGGTGGCGGGCCTCGTCAGCAACATCAGCGGCATCAGCAACAGCCGGACCAACCCCAACCGTCTCGGCATGCCCGCTCACCACGTTCAGCAGCGCATCGCATACGGCGAGCGCGGTGGCGAAACGGACGGCCACATCAGCCGGCTCGCCGGAAGCCGCCAAACGTCCGCCAGCCTCGGCATCGGCCTCAACCTGAGCCTCCACGGAGACAACCGTCTCACGGACTGCGGCCTCGACATGCGAATCCCAGTCAACACCTAAAGCTTCGGCGGCATCGAAAATCAGCTGCACATCGCCGGATTCCGAGTAACCGGCCATCGTATCGTAGGCGTCATTGGCAGCAAGCAGCGTGTCTACGATGCTTTGCGGACGGCCAGGAATCTCATCGGCCCCCTCGTAGACGAATTCGGCGTCAGGCATCGTAACATCCTGACCGGTGAGAATGCGTGCGAACGCGTGCGTGACACGCACCTGCAGGTTCTCCGCATACTTGGCGTCATTGTCCATCTGCATGGCTTCGGTCAGCGGCCACAGGCTAATTAGCGCCGAGCCGGCTTCAGCGGCCTCAGCTACCCCGGCAATGCCGCGATCCGTGCGATTGCCTCACGATTGAGTTCAATGGTCATTCATGCTCCTCTGCGTTCACCACTTGATTGTAGTGCGTCCCATTGGCTCCTCTGAGGGGAGCCCAGATTGTAGCTCAGCTATTCACCAGTGTGCCGTTACTTGACGTTGGCTGCTGGGTCGACATACGTGATTGACATCACACGGCCGGTTTCGTTGTCGTACGTCACCGAGGTCACGGAGGCGAGCGCCGTGTGCCGCAGGAACATCCAGTGCTCGGGGTGGCCGGTCTCCAGATAATGGCGATAACTGAAAATCGGCGATTCGTGGCTGACCACCACAATCTGTTCGCCGGGGTGTTGGGCGACCTTCTCGCGTGCGAAATCATCCATGCGCTGCGCAATGTGCTGATAGGATTCGCCCCAACTCGGCTTGTACAGGTTGGTGACCAGTTTCCAATTGCCGTTCTTCCACAGCGCGCCTTCGCCATGGCCGATACGCTTGCCGCGGAACTCGTTGCCGGCCTCAATCACTCGCTCATCGGCGGTGAGCATGAGCGGGGCTTCGCCTCGGGCCTCGCGCACGGGATTCAACGCGTCAAGAATCGCGTCGGCGGTCTCGCGCGTGCGGTCCAGGGGAGACGAATACACCGCGGAAATCGTATTGGTCTGAGGGCTATTGGCCAGATAGGCGGCGGTGGCCTGTGCCATACCCGGCCAAGATCGGAGAGATGGAAGTCGGGCAGCCGCTCATAGAGCAGATGGTCAGGGTTGTAGACCTTGCCGTGGCGAACGAAGTGGATGGTGGTTGCGCTCATGAGCCGCCTTTCTTTTTATTCCTACGGGCATCTTGCGATGTTCGCCGAAGAACATGAGAACGTTGTCTTAATATCTCCAATCTACCGCGTGTCGCGCCCCTAACCAACGATTAGAGTATCCGTGACGCAAATATGCGAATAGGGAAATCCAACGCAAACTTTGCGCGACCATGGACAACACATCATTCGATGAGGGCTTCGCCGGCAACGCCACGTCAGCGGGGAACATCCAATCGGGAGCGATTCCATCGGTTCAGTGATCGCATGCATGCCGTTCCCGATGGTCGGCATGACGATTACGATTTCCGTGCAGCATTATTACGGCAATTATTCGCTGGCAGGCGCGCTGACGGCCGTGCAGGCGATCGCGTTGGCCGTTGCGAGCCCGGTGCTCGGCAAGCTGGTTGACAAGTTCGGCCAGCGTCAGGTGTCGATTCCGACAATCATCGTGTGGATGATCGCGGCGACCGCGCTGGTTTCCTGCATCACCGCCCGAGTGCCGTCGTGGATTCTGTTCTGTATCGTACGCCGTTCCTGGCGGCGATTCCGCCGTGGGGCGCGATGAGCCGTCAGCGTTGGACCACGCTGCTTAAAGGCGACACGGAGAAACCAACCGCGCGCTTTCGCTTTCCGGCGTGTTCGACGAATGCATGTGGGTGATCGGCAATCCGCTCGCCTCCACGCTGGCCGTGATCTCCGGTCTGCTGGCGTTCTCGTTCACCGGAGATGTGCGTGGTGATCGGTGCGCTGATGTTCCTGACCGAGCTTTCCACCGAGCCGAAATCGCAAACGCAGCTGGCTCGCGAAGCGGGCATGACCCGCAAGGAATACCGCGAGCGCGAAGCCGCCCGTTCCAAGGCGTTGCAGGCTGAAGCGGCAATCGAATACGCCCGCGATCGCGCACGTTCCGTCTTGAGCGCAAAACGGCTGACCGATGAGGCCACGATTAACGCAGCCATTAAGCAGGCGGTCGCCGATGCGCGTTCGGGCAAGAAGGCGTCCATTTGGGGCCGGGTCTGATTGCGGTGTGCGTCACATGGTTTGGCTTGGGTGCGTTCCAGTCGGCTGCCGGCATCTCGATCGTTGCGTTCGCCACGGAGGCGAATATGAAGCAGTACACGGGTTTGTGTTCGCCTGCTTCTCGTTCAGCTCGTTGATTGGCGCCTTGGTGTACGGCGCGAAGAACTGGACGATTCCATTGTGGAAGCGTTTCTACTTCTGCCTTGCCGTGGTCGATCTAGGCATCGGCTCATTCATGTTCGCCAAGCATCTGTGGGTAATCATGATCATCTACCTGTTCATCGGCGTATGCCAGGCACCGACGTGGGTGAACGGCAACCAGCTGATGCTGCACTTGGTGCCGCCCACACGCTTCACCGAAGGCATGGCCTGGATGGGTGCGATGAACTCGATCGGCGGTTCCGTCGGTTCGGCGATTGCCGGCCAGTTCATCGACCGTATGGGATCGCACGGTGGTTTCATTGTGGTGACGGCTTTGGCGCTCACCTCGCTGGTGATCGCCTTGTTCGGCTTCAAGCAGATCAAGGACTCCACCGAACAGCCCATGCTCACCACCGTAAGCGTGTGATCTTCGTACTTAAGTGCAATGAAAAGGCGGTGCCTTATACCTCTATATAGGTAAGGCACCGCCTTTTTCATATTCAGGACTGTCCGGCCGTCCATGCCGAGCCGGGAATCAGGGCAGATTCCCGGGTTGTGCAGACAGATTTTCCGGAATTCAGGACTACTTGGGCCAACCGTTGGGGGTGTGCTCCAGCGACCATACACCGAGCCTGTGCGAGAAGCTGTTCTGCCACTTGGCTTCCAGCTCTTCCGGCGTGCAGGCGGTTGTCGGCGGACTTTGACGGTTCATCGCGTTGGTGTGCGTATCGTCGAGCAGCCACTTGCGCGAATCAGGAAATTCCACACCATCACCACGGCAGTGGCCATGAGCTTGCCGACGTTGGTGCGGATCAGGTATTCGGCATGCTGCGATACGTAGGCATCATGGTTCATGCCATACGTGGAGATCCAGATAATGGCGTCGTTCATGAACAGGCCGATGACCGCGCCGACCACGAAAATGAGGATTTCCATCCAACGGGCCATGTCATCACGATGCTTGAATACGAATTTCATGCTCGCCAGATAGTTGAAAATCAGCGAGATGATGAAAGAGACGGTGGCAGCCAGCACGTTGTGCATGTGGAATATGCCAACCAATAGGTTGAGAATACCCCAGTCGATAACAAAGGCGATGACGCCCACAATGCCGAACTTCATCAGTTGTTCAATCAGTTTTCTCACAAGGGTATTCAACACTATTGGGCTGACTGCGGAACATATATTGGCTGGAAAGGCCAATAATCTCCCCAAATTGGCCTTGCCCCGGCCGTTCTGCAAGCAGCTTTACATCCGCATGCCATGTTCAACAGCAACCGCTGAGGCTAGACTGGAAGCGAACCGAATCAAGGAGGAATTATGCCCGTTATTCACACTCATGTGTCCGTGCCCACCACCCCTGAGCAGCGCGAGGCACTGAAGTCCGCATACGGCAAGGCGATCACCGCCGTTCCCGGCAAGTCCGAGGGCTGGCTGATGTGCCCGTTTGAAGACAATATGCCGATTTATTTCGGCGGTAGCGATGACCAGCCCGCCGCCTATGTGGAGGTCAACGTGTTCGGCCGCTCCGTGCCCGGTTCTGCTTGGGAGAAGCTGACCGAGAGCATTATGGCCGCGTGAACTCCACGCTCGGCATTCCCGAGGACCGCACGTACATCCGTTACACCGCCACCACCGACTGGGGCTGGAATGGTAGCAACTTCTAGTTTGCGTATTCTGGCTCCCCTCAGTCAGCTTCGCTGGCAGCTCCCCTCAAAGAGGGAAGCTCAGATGTAAGCCCGCCGGCGGCGGGCTTTCTACGTTTCAAGGGGCTGATTTCCAACATTCAGAAGCTCTACTAGCGTTTCAAGGGGCTTTTAAAACAAGAAACCCGGAGTATAAACATTGCAATTTCAATGGTCATACTCCGGGTTTCGCAATCGAAGAGCCCCCTCGAAACGCAGATAGACCTCTCGGAAAACCGAAAATCCGCCCCTCAAAAGCGAGTTACCTCACCTCAGTGCCTGTCATCACACGATCTTGGGCATGGGGGTGGTGAGGCTGGTGGTCAGGTTGACGTGGACCAGACCGGCACCGGCATGCACCTCGACCTTCTTCAGGGTCACGGTGCGCTCTTCTTCGGGGGCACGGTCGTTGTCGGTCATGGTCGCCGGGGACTTGACCGCCACAAACGCCAGATCGTCCAGCGAGATGCCTGCGCTCTGGCACAGTTCCATGGCCTCGGACACGGACTCGGTGAAGCCCGGCTTGTAAATCACGCGCTCGGGCCGGTACGCCGTAGGCGTTCTCGGCCACCCACTTGGCGTTCTCGGTCAGGGCCATGCCCTTGTGCGAGTGCGGTTCGGCCGGCATGGAGCCGTTCTGCAACGCGTCGACGAAACCGTCAAGCTGCGGGGCCAGCGCCTCGCCGCCGTCGCGGAACAGGTTGCCGATGATCGGCGTGCGGAAGCCCAGCTCGTCGGCGGTGGCCTTCAGGGGACGGAACCTGATCGTCCTCGCCTTCCCACAGGTTGATGAGCGGGAAGGTCGGAATGTCCAGGTTCTCCAGGCGCTGCACGTGGAACGGATAACGCCAGGCAAGCGCCGGATCGTCGCGCCAAGTGGAAGCACGAGTCACCACAATCGCGGCGGACGGCCACTGCGCACCATACTCGCGGCAAGCAATGTCAAGCCACTTCTGAGCGCCCGCGTCAGTACCGTAACCAGCCTCAACAATCACCACATCGTGCAGAGCACACGCCATTTCCACGGAAACCAGCGTCGGAATGCCGATCGACACATTCGCGAACGGACCACCGTGCACGTAGACCGGGGAGCCGTTTACGGTCTCGGTCTTGGCCGGCTTGACCGCGTCGGCCAGAATGCCAGTGATACGCCACAGGTCCACGAATTCGCCGAAGGTCACGGCCTTGCCGTCCTTCGTGCCGGCAATCATCTTGGAAACACGCTCGGCGATCTCATCCATGGAACGGGAGAGCACCACGATCTGCATGAGCTCGCAGGTCGGAGTGAGCACGACCTTCTCCGGCACGTTGCCCTTGCCGTAGTCCACGGCGGTGGAGCGCAGGGAGCGGCTCGGCACCTCGGAGACACGCGGCACGAGAATCGTGTCGAGCTTGCCGTCGTCGATGGCCTTCTCAGCGAAGGAAACCAGCAGGTTCTGGGCCGCTTCGATAGCGCCCATTTCGCCGCATAGACCCCAGTCGATCAGCTCACGGGGTGGGTCAGGGGAAGCCTTGCCGCCGCCCGAAGCGCCACCCTTGGAACCGGCAGCGGTAATGCCCATGCTCGGCTGACGGAGCACTGCGGCCGCATCAATGCCACGCTCACGCAACGCGTCGATCAGCGCGATCGTCGTGGTGGTCTTGCCTTCGCCGCGAGACGCCTTCAGCGGAGTATCGGCGGTGACGAGCACCACCTTGCCGTGCTTGCGCGGGGCGTCAGGGTTCTCGGCCAGGTACTTCATGTAGCCGAATGCGTCGATCTTCTGGACCAGACCGTACTGGCTGGTGAAGTCTTCGATGGTGGTCATATAAAGCCTTTCTGTGTTGATGATGGTGGGGCGGGGTGGTGGGGCGGCTGCCGCCGCCTCTTCGCCTAAAAACAGCCCACTGGGCTGTTTTCTTAACGGCTCAGCCCCTCAGGGAGGGGGGGAGCTCAATACGGACTAAAAGTCGGACATGTGGAAGCCGTTCTTCATTTCCATGCTGCGAGTGTACAGCACGGAGTCAAGCAGCTTTTCGGTTTCCTCCTTGAGCTGGTCGGCCATGGTCTGGTTGGCGGCGGCGAGAATCTCGCGCCCTCGGGGTTACGCAGCGCGGCGATGGTCTCGTCCGGGGTCATCGGCTGCACATCGCCATCCACGTTGTCGGCCTCAAATTCCTCTTCAGCGGCGGACTGCGCGGCTTCCTCGGCGGCCGTCAAGCCCAGACGGGCGATCTGCTCGTCGGTGGCGGCGACCAAGCGGTGGCCCATCGCACCGGTCTTCTCCTGGTAGCGCTCAACGGCGTTGGACGTGGAGCGGAAGGCGCCATCGCACAGGGCGGCGATGATGCGGTTGGCCCAGTAGAAGTTCTCGGACGTCACGCGGGTGGTGGTGTCCTCAAGGTAGGCGGGCGTGGTGTCCACGTTCGGGAAGAACGGTACCAGCGTGTTGAACGGGTTGGAGCCGTATGCCATCCACTGGATGGCGCGGGAGGCCTGCGGGCGGTACGGGCGGATCTGCATCACCGCGAGCTGGCTCTGGCGGTTGATGCCGATCGTGCGGTACATGTGGCGGGTGCGCTCATCGCCCAGCTGGCCGTACGGATCGAACGGGGTGCCCTGGTAGTGGGAGCTCAGCACGTACTTGATATCCTCGATGGTCACCTTGCGCTCAGGCTGACGGGCCCACGGGATGTCGTCGGAGGTGGGCTTGTGGTCGGCGTCCGGCCGTCCCACACCTCGTCGTACGGGTTGAGGAAGCGCTGCATGTACCAGGCGCGCGGGGTGTTGTACACGTGGTCGGAGTCGGAGTGGGAGCCGAAGGCATCGCGCGGGTTGAACGGGGTAGTGTTCTCCACCGCGAGGTCCAAATGGTTGGTTTCGATGAATTCGGCAAGGTCTTCCCGGAACACATGTGTGCTTCCTGGTCACCCAGGGCGTCCTCAAGGTCGAATTCGTCGATACCGAGCTGGTTCGGCATGGTCACGTAGGCCTCGTCCGGCACTCGCTTGGCAATCCAGTGATGGCCGCCCACAGTTTCCAGCCACCAGATTTCGTTGGAGTCGGAGAAGGCGACGCCGTTCATCTCGTAGGTGCCGAATTCCTCAAGCAGCGCGCCGAGGCGCTGGACGCCCTCGCGTGCGGTCTTGACATACGGCAGCACGATGGTCAGGAAGTCCTCTTCGCCGATGCCGCCGGGCACCTCGGGCTCATCGCCCTTGGCCGGCGTGTATTCCACGAACGGGTCGGCGCCGAGCACGCGCTCGTTGGTGGTCAGGGTTTCGGTGGCGCTCATCGCCACGTTCGCCTCGTTGACGCCGGCCTCGCCCCAAATACCTTCCTTGAGGTCCGCGTTCGGCACGGCGGTGTACTGCAGCGGGTCGTCCGGCAGGGTGATGGTCAGGTGGGAGATCACCGACTTGTATTCGCGCGGCTGTTCCTCCGGCTTCACGACGATGAAGCGCTTCGGGTTGAACTCGCCGTTCGCGGAATCCTCGTTGCGGGCGATGATGGTCGAGCCGTCATAGCTCGCGTCTTTGCCTACCAGAATCGTGGTGCAGGCCATAGTGTGATGGTGTCCTTTCTTTGTTGTAGTCACGCTCCCACTGGCGGGAGCTGGACGACGAAGTCGGACTGAAGGTGGTTTTGTACTGACCCACCCCCAGTCAGTGATGCTGACAGCCCCGCCTGCGGGGGCTCATGTAACTCACGCCTTGCCGGTCAGGAAGATGCCGTCGGTGTCGGGCACTTCACCGCTGTTGCGCAGCGCGTGCAACAGCTCGTTGAGCCAGAAGCCCTGATTCAAGCCGGGCAACGGCTTCTTGGTGGCCCACCTGCAGGTAGTACTCATGATCCTTGTCCGGCGGCTGCGGACCGTTGTACCGCATGATCACCGCCGGGTCAGTGCTGCGGCCCAAGAACTTGGAGGCCGAGGTTGCGCCCCTGCACGGTCTCGGGAATCATGGCCGGCAGCTGACGGGAGAAGTCCGGCGGGATGGCCAACGCATGCGAATCATTGAAGTCGTACATCAGCGCATCAATCGGCAGATTGGCCACGGACCAGTGAATCCACTCGAAGCCGCAGACCGGAATCGAATCCGGGTCCACGAACTCCCAGTGCAGGTAACGGGCCTCGGGGTTCACATCATCGATGTAGAACGGGAAGGAGACGACCGGCACGCCGCCGTTGAAGCACTCGGGCGCGGAGGCCTTGGCAAAATCGTCCGGAATGACGGTGAAATCGGCGGAAATCTTCATACGTCCCAGTATCGCTCATATGTGTGACGTACTGGGGGCTGTGCGTTACGGGGTCTCTCCCCCAGTCTCGCTGCGCTCGACAGCCCCCTCATCAGAGGGGGGCTAGTTGCGTCGGGTTATGGGATCAGGGCGCAGAAGAGGGACTCGAATACCAGTAGCGGGTTGCCGTTGCCGGCTAGGCGCTTGCGGGCGTGGGCCACTTCGTCCAGACGGGTCACGGCACCGGACCGGTTCAATCGCACCGACAATTCGGTGATCGACGAGCGGTTCTCCAGGTTGATGAGGCCCACCGAATCCTCCGCATTGTTCTGCAGCACCGCCACATCTCGGTAGATGGAAGCGATGGAGTTCAGCGCACGATCCAATACGTCGCGCGTACGGCGGGTGACCAAACGCTTCACATCGTCTTTCTTGGCAATCTGGTTGAATGCGCCACGCAGTTTCGGCGGGATGCGGTCGCTCGGTGCCAGTCCGTTGATGCGGCGGAATTCCGCTTCCTGGCCGGCGGTGATGCGGTTCGCGTCCGCCTCGGCCTGGGCCTTGGCATTGTCGATAAGATTGCCGGCCAACAACACTGCATCGAGGCACGGGCCAGATTCAGCACACCGACCACAAGTTCATCGCGGTCGGACATAACCCGTTCGTCGGTGGCGTACAACTTGGCGATGCCGATATGGCCTTCGGCGAGTCGGGCCGCACGCTGCGCCACTTTTGGCTCGACATTGGTGGTGGAGGTCAGGAATCCGGCCACCGCCTGGGTGGAGGGCACGGCGAGGTTCACGATGCGTGTGCGCGAGCGGATGGTGGGCAGCACGTCCTGGGCGCTGGGCGCGCACAGTAGCCAGATGCAATGCTCGGCCGGCTCCTCAATCTCTTTCAAGAGCACGTTGGTGGTGCGCTCAAGCATGCGATCCACGTCTTCGATGATGATGATGCGCCACGGTGCGGTGGCGGGCATCTGCTCGGAGGTAGTGATGATCTCACGCACCTGATCGATACCAATAGTCACCTTGTTCGTGGTCAGCACCGTGACATCCGGATGCGTGCCGGCAAGCACCTGCTGGGTGACGCGCGTGGGCTCAGCGCTCATGCCGTGATCCGGGCTTTCCAGCGCCGCCGCAAACGCACGAGCCATGTTGGAACGGCCCGATCCGGGAGGTCCACAGATCAGCCACGACTGGGTGATCTGGCTCGGGTCGCCCTGCGCGATACGACTGAGCATGTCGATTACCGGCTTTTGGCCGACTAGTGAATCCCATACGCTCATGCGAGCTCCTTGATGTCGGATTCGATGGCAGCCCATACCGCTTCAATGCTCTGGCTCGCATCGATAACGCGGAAACGATTCGGCTCGGCGGCGGCCAAGTCCAAGAAGGCCTGGCGGGTGCGGGACTGGAAGTCATCACCGGCCGATTCCATACGGTCTTCCGCGTGTTCGAGGCGATGGTGGGACAGGGCTGGGTCCATATCCAGCAAATACGTGCGGTCGGGCAGCAGGTTGTTGGTGGCCCACATGCTTAAGGATCGAATCTCTTCTGGCGTGAGTTCGCGGCCACCGGCCTGATAGGCCAAGGAAGAGTCTAAATAGCGGTCGGTGATCACCACTTCACCGCGCTCCAATGCCGGGCGGATGGTTTCGGCAACGTGCTGGGCTCGGTCTGCAGCGAATAGCAGCGCCTCGGCGCGCGGTGCGATGTCGACGGCGCCCCCATCCACACCGTGCAACAGCAGTTGGCGAATAGCCTTGCCTAACGCAGTGCCTCCCGGCTCACGGGTAACGACCACGGTACGCCCCTGAGCCTCAAGATACGCACGCAGCCGCTCGACTTGCGTGGTCTTGCCCACGCCATCGACACCTTCAAACGAAACAAACAGACCGTTCATGCTATTGACCTTAGCGTTAGGCGCAGAGTTGCGCCCAACAGGCAGTTAAACCAGCTCTACCTCCGTTTCAAGAGGGCTGATTTGGTCTTTTCTGAAGGTCTACTTCCGTTTCGAGGGGCTGTTGCCCAAGTAGACAACGTTCCAAAACGGCGGAATGACGTTGGCGCGGGAGCCGTTCATACTCGTGGTTCAGCAGATGACCAGCCCCTTGAAACGCAAGTAGATATTCTCAAAACGAAAATCAGCCCCTTGAAACGCAAGTAGAGCAATAATTCCGGCTCAGCCACGCTTGGGAATTACGGCGGGGCGCTCGTAGCCCTCGTTGGCGGTCAGCCAGTCGACGTCCTTTTTCACAGTGGCGGGGTGGAACCGAGTTTTTCGGCGATGCGCTGGTTGGACCAGCCCTTGTTCGCCAACTTCTTGACTTCGGCACGGCGTTCGGCGCGCTTGGCCTCCTGCGCCGAAACCGCAGCCGAGGTACCGCCCTTCTTGCCCTTGCCGGCAACGGCCTTGGCGCCACCAGCACGCCCAGCACCGCGACGGCCACGGGTGGAGGGACCAGCCGCACGCTTTTCGGCGAGCAGTCGGAAGGCGTCATCAGGGGTGATGGATTCAGGCGTGTACTGACGCGGCACCGTGCGGTTGGTCTCGCCATCGGTGATGTACGCGCCGAAACGGCCGTCCTTGATGGTCACGTTCTTGCCGGTGTTCGGGTCCTTGCCCAAATCACGCAGCGGCGGCTTGGCGGCACCACGGCCACGCCCGCGGCCGTACTTGGGCTGCGAGAACAGTTCTTTGGCCTTGTCGATATCGACCGTGAAGATCTCGTCTTCCGAGGCCAGCGAGCGGTCTCCGACTTGCCGTCGGCACCCGTCTTGGTCAGGTAGGGGCCGTAGCGACCGTTGTTGGCGGCCACCGTGCATTCGGATACCTCGCCGGTTTCGGCGTTGGTTTCCTCGTATGTGCCCACTTCGCGCGGCAGGCTCAGCAGCTTTAGCGCGTCTTCCAGCGACAGCGATTCAGGGCTCATCGTCTTGAACAACGAGGCCATCTTCGGGCGCGACGCGGCGGCGGCCGCGGCCTTCTTCGAACCCTTCTTGGCCGCAGAAGCACCAGCAGTATCGCCAGCAGCGCCAGCCGAAGCCTCAGCCGGCGGCACCAACGCCACATACGGGCCGAAACGCCCATTGCGCACCTCGACGGTACCGCCGGATACCGGATCAACGCCCAGCTCGCGCGGTCCACCGGAGTGGTTGTCGATCAAATCGCGGGCCACGGCCACCGTCAGCTCATCCGGCGCGATGGTGTCCGGCAGAGACGCGCGCTTCGGGTTGCCTTCGGCGTCCAGATGCTCCATGTCTTCCAGATACGGGCCGTAACGGCCGACGCGCACGTGCAGGCCGTCGCCGATGTCGATGGTGTTGATGGCGCGCGCGTCGATCTCGCCGAGCTGCGCGACCTGCTGTTGCAGGCCTTCGTGCGCCTCGTCGGCGTTGCGGGCGGCGCCCTCGCCGGAACCGAAGTAGAAGTGGGTGAGCCAGTCGCGGCCGGATTCCTCGCCGTGGGCGATGCGGTCAAGGCCGTTTTCCATCTCGGCGGTGAACTGGTAGTCGACCAGCTTGGGAAGTTCGTCTCGAGCAACTTGGTCACGGAGAAGGCGAGCCAGCTGGGGATCAGCGCACGGCCACGCTCGTATACGTAACCGCGATCCATGATTGTGGAGATAATGCTCGCGTAAGTGGACGGGCGACCGATCTCCTTGGCTTCCAGCGTCTTGACCAGCGTGGCCTCGGTGTAGCGGGCCGGCGGCTGGGTTTCATGCCGTCGGTTCGATGTCGCTTGCCTCGACCTGCTGGCCGACGCTCATCGGCGGCAGGGAGGTGTTGGATTCGGAGGCGTCACCCCTGACGGCCTTGGCGTCCGTCTTGCCGGCGGCAGCAGCCTGGTCCGAGCCAGCCCCAGCGCCGGGAGCGGCGGCCTTGGGCTTGCGCCCCTCCCCGTGGCCTTCATAAAGCCGGGGAATTCGATGACGGTGCCGGACGCCTGGAACACGGCCTCGCCCTCGGTGGGGCCGGCCGGCGCAGAACAGGCGCACGGTGGCGGTGGAACCGGTGGCGTCAGCCATCTGGCAGGCAAGCGTGCGCTGCCAGATCAGCGTGTATAGGCGCCAGCTGGTCGCCGGGAAGTTTGGAAGCCAGCTCGTCCGGGTCGTGGAAGCGCGAGCCCGCCGGGCAGAATACACTCGTGGGCTTCCTGCGCGCCAGCGGTTTTGGTGGCGTACTGCTTGGGCTCGGCGGAGAGGAACTTGTCGCCGAAATGGTAGGAGACGGCGTTGCGGGCGGCGGTGATGCCCTCCTGCGACAGCGTCACCGAATCGGTTCGCATATAGGTGATGTAGCCGTTCTCGTACAGGCTTTGGGCCGCGCGCATCACGGCGCGAGCACCCATGCCGAGGCGATTGCCGGCGGTCTGCTGCAGGGTCGAGGTGGTGAACGGCGGCTGCGGGCGGCGGCGGTACGGCTTGGTTTCCATCGACATCACGAGTGAAATCGGCGGTCTTCAGCGCCGAAGCCACGGCGGTGGCACCAGCCTCATCAAGCTGGCGAACGTTCGCCGCGAACCCGTCCGGGGTCAGCTGGCCGTCGGCACCGAAATCCTTGGAGCCGGCGAGTCGCTTGCCGCCGAGCGCGATCATGCGGGCGGAGAATTCGGCACGCTCCCCCAGCGCGTCAGGCGCGGACAGCGTGGCGACGATATCCCAGTACGGCGCGCGCTTGAACGCCATGCGTTCGCACTCGCGTTCCACGATCAGGCGGGTGGCCACGGACTGCACGCGCCGGCGGACAGGCCCGGGCCCACCTTTGCGCCACAGCACCGGCGACAGCTCATAGCCGTACAGACGGTCGAGGATGCGGCGGGTCTCCTGTGCGTCGACCATATTGCCATCCACATCGCGCGTGTTGTTCAGGGAGGCGTTGATGGCGTTCTTGGTGATCTCGTGGAACACCATGCGCTTGACCGGCACCTCGGGTTTCAAGGTCTGCACCAAGTGCCACGCGATGGCCTCGCCCTCGCGATCCTCATCAGTCGCCAGATAGAGTTCATCGGCGTTCTTCAGGGCCGATTTGAGTTCGCTGACCGTACGCTTCTTGTCGCCGTCGACAATGTAATACGGCTTGAACCCGTCGTTGACGTCCACGCCGAACTTGCCGAACTTGGCCTTGTCTGCCGCGGGCACCTGGCTGGGCTGCGCGAGGTCTCGGATATGGCCGACCGACGCCATGACGGTGTACCCCTTGCCCAGGTAGTCACCGATCTTGTGGGCCTTGGTCGGAGACTCCACAATCACCAGTTTGGTAGCCACCCACTCCTATGTATTGCGCGAAACACACGACGTTTCTGGCGTCATAATACTCATGAATCATGCCCAACTGCCAAATTCCGCCGTTGTGCCGGGCAAATTCGGCCGTTCGCACCCATGTTTTACCGTTTGGGCGGTGCCGGCGGGCGCCGATCAGACCCAGCCGGCTTAAGGGCGCTGCAGTAATCTGACGCAGGGCCAGCAACAGTCCGAATGCGAGCATGGCCACACCCGCAATGCCCACAACAGCGCTGACATTCGCCCCTGAACCGCCCAGCTGGCGCTGACATTGAGCCCCGGCACCACCTGCCAGATCACATAACCGCTGTAGGCGAGCAACAACAGGCCCCCGGTAATCAGCACGCTGCCGACGATTTGCACGCTCACTGAGGAGACGCGGCGACCCGGCTCGTCCATGCCGGACTTGCGCGTAACTGCCAGAGCGAGCAGGGCCAATCCGCCACCAGCAGGATGGACATCGCCACATCCGAAGGGCGATGCCATTGTCCGTATATCACGGAGACACCGACGGTCACCGCCCAAACCACGCCGATGACGCCCGCCAAAGCTCGAACCGCACGAGGCACGGTAAGCAGCAGAATCACCGCACAGGCTGCGGCCAGCATCGTGTGACCGGAAGGCGCGGAATTAGCGGCAGGAGATTCAGTGTTGATGATGAACGGACGCGGCAACAGACCCTATGATACGGGTGACGGCCAAGCAGACCACGGCGAACACGGCGATTTGCCCGGCCAACCACCAGCGGCGTCGAATCAGCGCCGTAATAATGCCGATTGCGGCAATTGTGCAGCTGACAGCGATAACCAGCCAGGATTGTGCGACGGCGTTCATCACGCCGGTGGCCCAGGACGGTACATCGTTGTGCAGGTTTTTTCCAGACCAGTTCGTCGTACGATTGTCCGTTTTCGGTAAACACGCACCCCCACCACACGCCGAAGCCGATAGCGATCAGGAGCAGACCGAATACCACGCACAGTACGCGGCTGGAGATTCGCGGGCGCACGGTAAGCGGGTCAAGCCGGGCCAAGCCACGGTCGATATCAGATGCCCCATCCGCATCGTCCATGTCCAGCGGCCTGAAATCCCGTAAGGAGCCTGATGTGGATGCCGATGCATCTGAACCGGAGACCGGGCCGAGCGCAGCCAATGGGTCAACAACGTTCGACGACGAGTCAGGCTGCGCTGCGCCTGAGCCGACCAGATTGACCGCCGCATGCGGGTCGCGAATTCTAGGGGTCTGTGCGTCATTCATACGTTCGACTGTACGGCCGCGCCCCGGACAGGGGACCACGCTAGTGCCAGCTCACAGCCAAATCCGCACATAAAGAAAACCTCCACACACCCGTCAGAGGCCACTTACCCTGCTGCATTCCTGCCCTGGGGAGTTGGGTGACATAGCGCCGCGTGGAGGCTGGGGATAAGTCTATGGAGACGTATGGACCAGCGCAGCGACACGAAACGTGCGCGCCCGGGTCGCACGGCAGACCAACCAGCGCATTCAGGCAATATTCATGCAATATCAAGAAGCGTGCCCAATTGTAAGAATTCCGGAAAAAATACCGGCATAAATGCGTGTGGTTACGCTCACGTCAAACGATTGTTCAAGGCCAACAGTTACGGTGGACACCATGGCTTCTTATACTCGTCGTGCACATTCGGGAGGCAATGGCCCCGCTCTGAGGCAACCGCGCACCGCGCAAAAGCAGAGCCGGCCACTCCGCACAGGAGGGCCCCTATACGCCCCAGGAGAGCCGTTCCCGCCACGCAAGCCACAAGGCTTCCAATAGCCATCGAGCCCCGAACAGGAAGAAAAAGAACACAGGAAAAGGCAAGCACCGTGTACTGAAATGGGTGCTGGGCATCTTCTTCTCCCCTGATTGGACTGGGCTTGCTGGCCGGTATCGCAGTATTCGCATACCTGTACACCACCACCGAGGTCCCGCAACCCGAAAGTTCGCGTTGGCGGAGAAAACCACCGTGTATTACGCGGACGGCACCACCGCGATCGGCTCCTACGCGGAACAGAATCGTGAAATCATCTCTTGCGAGGGGCTGCCGGACTACATCGGCAACGCGATTGCTGCGTCCGAAAACCGTACGTTCTACACGGATAAAGGCCTTGATCTGAAGGGCATCGCCCGCGCATTCATTAATAATGTGACCAAGGGCACGCGCCAAGGTGGTTCCACCATCACTCAGCAGTATGCCGAGCGGTATTACATGGGCGAAACCACATCCTATGTGGGCAAGGCGCGCGAGGCCATCATGGCCATCAACATCGCGCAGACCGAATCCAAGGACGAGGTGCTGTGCAATTACATGAACACCATCTATCTGGGCCGCAACTCCTACGGTATCCAGGCAGCGGCCAAGGCATACTTCAATAAGGACGCCAAGGATCTGACGCTGTCTGAGGCGGCGATGATCGCCGGCATTATTCCGTCACCGTCCACGTGGGATCCGGCCGATAACGCTGATATGGCCAAATCGCGCTTCAAGCGTGTGCTGAACATCATGCAGGAGGATGGTTACATCACTGCCAAGCAGCACACTGATGCCAAGTTCCCGCAGACCGCCGCGGTGGCGCAGCAGAACGAATACGCGGGGCCGAACGGTTATCTGCTGGATATGGTGCGCCGCGAGCTGGTGCAGTCCAAGGCCTTTACCAAAGAGGATTTGGATACTGGCGGATACAAGATCATCACCACCATCGACAAGATGAGCAAGCAGGGATCTTATGCAGTCCATCGGCGACACCCGTCTGGACGACATGCCTGAATCCCTGCAAATCGGCGGCATAGCGCTGGACCCGAAGACCGGTGAAGTATTGTCCGTATACGCCGGTTCAGATTATCTGTCCAAGCAGCTCAACAATGCCGATCAGGCCGTATTCGAACCGGGTTCGACTATGAAGCCGTTCGCTTTGCTGGGGCCGCGCAATCCGGCGTCAGCTTCGATACGTTGTTCAACGGCAATTCCCACCAGCACTTCACCGGCTTGGATCAAGAGGTGAACAACGCTCTGGAGAACAACTGGGGCAACATCAATCTGTATCAGGCCACCGCCAACTCGGTGAACACGGTGTTCATGAACGTCAATGAGCATCTGACGCCGAAGCGCACGGCCGCAATCGCCCATGAAGCGGGCATTCAGGGCGATATCGATGAAAACTCCATGTACAACGTGCTGGGCATCAACGCCCTGACCGTGTGGGATTTGGCGCAAGGCCATTCGACCATCGCCAACAATGGCGTGAAGAACACCTTGCACATGGTGTCCAAAGTGCTTGATTCCAACAATAAGGACATGTACAACGCGCCCAGCAACGGCACCAAGGTGTTCGATGCCAACGACTGCGCTTTGGTACAGAAGGGCCATGCAGGGCACCACCACGTACGGTACGGCGGCCGGCACATCCAGCATGTTGGGCCGGCCCGTCGCCGGCAAGTCCGGTACCGCCAACGACGAAATGGCTTCGTCGTTCGTGGATACACCCCCCAGCATGATGAATGTGTGGGCTATCTGGAATCCGGACGATAAGGGCAATCCGCAAGTGGTGCCAGCCTTCTCCGGATACGGCGTCTCTTCCACTGGATACCCCGCCCACCTGTTCCAGGAGTTCATGGCTCAGGCCTTGCAAGGCACCGAGGCGGAGCAGTTCCCGACCGCTAAAGACAACGGCAAGATCGGCGGCTCCGACGGCGCAGAGCTTGGGCAGGGACAGAGCAACGGCCTGTCAACAACACCAACAAGCAGTCCACCGAAGACGCGCAGAAGCAGGCTGAGCAGGACGCACAGCAGAAGGCGGCCGAAGAGGAAGCCAAGAAGCAACAGCAGGCTCAGGAGTTCGCCCAGCAGTGCCTCGCCAATCCGAGCTATTCCACCGAGTGCCCGAATTATCCCGGCACCACTACCGGCGGAGATGGCAACGCCGGCAACAATACCGGCGGTGACAACGGGAACAATACCGGCAACGATAATGGTAATTCCGGAGGCACCGGCGGGAACACCGGCACCAACGGCGTCACTCAGTAGTAAGTAAAACACAGACAACAAGGCTCCCTCTGATGCAATCAGAGGGGAGCCTTGTTTTTGTTCTGTTAGCGCTCAGCGCTTGCGCTGGAAACGGTTGATGGCGGAGATAATCGACTTCAGGGCGCTAGTGGTAATCGACGAATCGATGCCGACGCCCCACACGATCTGCGCGTCATCGGCCTCGCCGACCTGGCATTCCACGTACAGGCGGCCATGGCGTCGGTGCCGACGGACATGGTGTGCTCCGCGTAATCCATAATCGAGGCGTCAACGCCAAAGTTGGAAATGGCGTTGAGGAAAGCGGCGATCGGACCGTTGCCGATGCCGGAGACCTCGCGCTCCACGGGCGCATCGACCCCGACGTTCACGCCGCGGTCGAGCAGACGAGCCTTGAGCACGGTGTCGGGCCATCCTCACCGGAGCTGACGGCCACCTTGAGCAGCTTCAAGCGGCCCCACGGCACGAGCGAGGCGTCATGAGTATCGCCCACAACCACACCGGCGGCGGTCATGCCGGACTGTTCGACCGGCAGGTACTCGTCCTTGAACAGACGCCAGATATCCTCGTCCTGACTTCCTTCTTGGTCGTGTCAGCGTAGTTCTGCACGATCTTGTCGAATTCGATCTGCAGACGCTTGGGCAGGTCAAGATTGTGGTTGGTCTTGAGCAGGTAGGCCATGCCGCCCTTGCCGGACTGCGAGTTGACGCGAATGATGGCTTCGTACGTACGGCCGATGTCCTTCGGGTCGATCGGCAGGTACGGCACAAGCCACACACGAAGCTGTCGAGATCGGCGCCAGCACGCTCGGCGGCCACCTGACGAGCCTCGAGACCCTTCTTGATGGCGTCCTGATGCGAGCCGGAGAACGCAGTGAACACGAAGTTGCCGGCGTACGGGTGACGCTCGAAATCTTGATCTGGTTGCAGTACTCAACCGTCTTGCGAATCTCGGGCACGTTGGACAGGTCAAGCTGCGGGTCGATGCCTTGGTGAGCCAGTTGAGGCCCAGCGTGACCAAGTCGACGTTGCCGGTACGCTCGCCGTTGCCCAGCAGGCAGCCTTCCACGCGGTCGGCGCCCGGCCAGCACCGGCCAGCTCGGTGGCGGCCACGCCCATGCCTTCGTCGTTGTGCGGGTGGAGGGAGGAGAGCACCACGGAGTCACGGTCGTCGAGGTGGGTGGAGACGTACTCCACTTCGTCGGCGAACACGTTCGGCGTGGTCATTTCCACGGTGGCGGGCAGGTTGATGATCATCGGGTGCTCGGGAGTCGGCTTGATAACACCGATCCGGCGTTGCACACCTCGACGGCGTACTCCGGCTCGGTGCCGGTGAAGGATTCCGGCGAGTACTCGTAGTACAGGTCGATGCCCTTGGCCTCGTTCTCGAGGTCCTTGCACAGTTCGGCGGCGTCGGTGGCGACGGCCTTGATCTCCTCCTTGTTCTTGCGGAACGACCTCGCGCTGCAACACAGACACGGAGTTGTAGAAGTGCACGATGGCGCGCTTGGCACCCTTGAGCGCCTCGTAAGTGCGGCGGATGAGGTGCTCGCGGCACTGGGTGAGTACCACGATGGTCACGTCGTCCGGAATCAGCTCACGCTCGATGAGCATACGGATGAAGTCGAAATCGGTCTCGGAAGCGGACGGGAAGCCCACCTCGATCTCCTTGAATCCCATGGAGACGAGCAGGTTCCAGAAACGCAGCTTGCGCTCGGAATCCATCGGGTTGACGAGGGCCTGATTGCCGTCGCGAAGATCGACGGAGCACCAGCGCGGCGCGCGCTGCAGTCGCTTGCCCGGCCACGTACGCTCCGGGTAATCAAACGGGATCTGCTTGTCGTAGGCGGCGTACTTGTTGTACGGCATACGACTCGGCTTCTGCGGATCGCCAATGAATCGCGCCGGAGGCAGCAGCGGGTCGTTGTTCCCCCATTGGACGCTGCGGCTACCGCTGCGAGATCAAAACGGATGATTGACCCTGACCCATTGTTCCTCCTTTACTGGTTATTGCGCGGGCCCTCTTGCGGACGCGACTGCGGCGTTGTGCCAGGGCGGCGCCGGGCCACGCAGGATTTGTCAATACGCACGTAACATCCTACAGGCCGGTTCGGGCAAACCCGCGGGAAATGCCGTATCGTGGCATTTGCTTATGCACCTGGCTGACATGAGGGCACTCAGCGTCGGCGCCGGGCCACGCTTTGACTCCGGCACAACACCCCGCCTGCGATACCCCACCAGATGGCCCTCCATACGTCGGCGGCGGGCCAAATATTGTACTGCACCGACAGCCAAACGGCTCACGTCGTCAGCGGACCAACTTATGGCGAAAATACCGACTCTGGGAAGCTTATCGTCGGCAAATTGCCGAGGCTATGGCACACTACCGACGCTACGAGGCCCACAACCATCGGCAACGCGACAAATATTGGCCCACCGCCGACGCTAGCCTCTTTGAGCGTCGGCGCCGGGCCATTCTATGAATCAGTAACGACGCCAATGGTCTCAGAACGTCAGCATAGGGACGCTGTCTGGATCTCCACCGACGCTGCATGACAAAATCGCGGCACCATCAAAGCAACAACACGGCTGCGGCACCCGCCCTGCCCCGTCCCTTTTTGCTGTGCCAGTCCTGTGAACGCGCGGGCGATCCGCCGCCCGGCAACATAGACTGAAGAGCTATGACGAGCTTGCGATTCCGCGAAGACGGCAGCTTCCGCGTGCTGCAAATGGCCGACGTACAGGACGGCCCCGATGTGTTGCCCGACACCATCCGCCTCATCCGCGAGGCCATCCGCGAAGCCGATCCGGATCTGGTGGTGTTCACCGGCGACCAGATTCGCGGTTACGATCCCGCCTACATCGACACGTTCCTGCGCCGCCGCGGCGAAGAGCCGGGCGCTCGCGTGCGCGCGGTCACCGAGATCGAGGCCAAAATCCGCGGGATCAAGCGTCACCCCGTAATTCGCAAAACATCCGATCGCGTGGCCGATCGTCTCACCGAAGCCGGCAAGCCTGTACCAGCCGCGCTGCTTGACCCCGATACCGTGACGAACGCCGTCGCCGCTGCCGGCGCCGATTCGACCGACGTGATCACGACTTCCGAAGTAGGCGATTCCGTTGAGACCAGCCCCACGCCCGAGACGGTTTCCACCCTCGTATATTCAACGCAATCCGGCAAGGCCAGCCCCCGCACACGAGACGCCGGCGACCCTCGACGAACTCATGATTGAGACCCGCGAAAAGGTCCGCCGCACGTTCTCCGGTTTCCTTGGTCCGGTCGTCGAGGCCGGCGTGCCCTTTGCCGCCACCTACGGCAACCACGACTTCCAATGCGGCATTCTGGCCGACGAACAGGATGACATCTACCGCGAATACCCCGGCTGCCTGAACCCCGACGACAGTCTCGAGCCCGGCACGTTCGCGCTGCCCGTCGAGTCCTCCGATGGTTCCGTGGCCCATGTCCGTCATGATGGTGAATTCCGGCGATTACGCCGGCAAGCCTGAAGAGAACGACGCCCAATACCCGGCCTATGTGGTCAATCCGCGAGGACTCGACCTGGCCGACGCCGACGGGTACGGCACCCCACCCCCAAGGCCATCGAATGGTTGGGGTCCGTCCAAACCGAGTTGGGCGAACGCAACGGCGACGGTAAGCCGGTGCCTGCCATCGCCTTCCAGCACATTCCGCCGCAGGAATTCCTACGATTGCCTCAAAGAGGTTCCCGCATGGACGCCGAACGCCGTGGAAGGCGCGCGCACGCACGCCGGGCGTTGCTATGTGCTCAACCATGAGGTCTGCCGCCCCGGCTCGCGGCTCGGCGAGGCGATCGGCTGCGCGGACGAGAATGTGGGCGAGGTGGATGCCTTGCGCGAGGCTGGCGGCTATTTCGCGCTGTTCTGCGGGCATGACCATAAGAACTCTTTCGTTGGTCATGTGCATGATATCGATCTGGGCTATGCACCCACGTGCGGGTTCGAATGCTATGGTCCCAAGTCGCGGTACCGCGGCATTCGCCTGTTTGAATTCCATGAGAGCAATCCGGCGGGCTATGTGACCCGCATGCTCACATGGGGTAATCTGGTCGGCCGCTACTCAGCAACGAGCTGCGCGTCTGGTTCGAGGATCATTGCGTTACCGGGCGGTCAGCGCACGCAACGAGCTGCGCCGCCCGCAGGTGTTCGCCGTGGTGGCCGGCGCGATGAGCCTTGGCTTTATAGCCATCATCCGTTCGCTGATCAAGGCCGCGCGCTAAACCTACTTAAACAGACTCACCCCGCGACGGGCCGTGCAATACGCGTTGCCCAGCCAAGTATGGCGGGAATTGGGCCAGACGGCTCCCAGTCGCGGTGCGTTCTGGCTCATCCAGATGCTCGGCACGCGTCCGTCTGCGGAGCGTGAGCCGAGCAGATTGAAGCCGTTCTTTTCCAGCAGCCACTCCGGGTGCTGGGTGGCGATGGCCAAGCCTTCCTCGAGGGTGAGCGGCAGGCGCTCATCGGAGTCAATAAGTTTGCGGGCCACATCCGGCTCGCGATTGACATAGCACGTGCCGGTGTGCGGATTGACGACCAGATAGAACGGGCCTTCCGGCGGCATGAAGCCGTCTTGAAGCAGGAAGCTGGCGATGTCACGCGGCGGCATGGTGGTGAAGCCTGCCATGCGATTGATGGAGGTTCGTGCAATCAGCGACTCAGGCGAAACCAGTTCACGCGTGGGCACCAGCAGGATGTTCGATCCCAAATCGGAATGCTCGAGCGCCCCGATCAGAGGTCGGGCCAGCGAGCGGAATGCGGCGGCGGAAATATCCGCCACATCCGGGTAGCCGAGAGCCACGATACGGTCGAGCTGTTTTTGGGCCTCTACTGATGCGATAGACATGGCTACCAGTGTAGAACATCGCCTTCGCTTCATTGGGCAGCCACCATCTGGGAAGACCACTGCCGTTGTTCCGCGTGTTTCGTACAATTGCATTGTTTTACGGCCACCCGCATGACGGCCGTCCGACGTAAGTAATCCATCGAAACCCAGAGGTCATAGAGGTCATCATGTCCGAAAAATTGAAGGTCGGCATCCTTGGTGCCACCGGTATGGTCGGTCAGCGTTTTATCACGCTGCTTGAGAATCACCCGTGGTTCGAGGTGGTCACGCTTGCCGCTTCCGCGCACAGCGCCGGCAAGACGTATGCCGAGGCTGTCGGCGACCGTTGGAAGATGGAAACCCCGATGCCCGAATATGTCAAGAACATGGTGGTCGTCGATGGCGACGATGCCGAGTCCGTGGCCTCTGGCGTTGATTTCATGTTCTCTGCGGTAAACATGCCGAAGGACCAGATTCGCGCCATTGAAGAGCGTTATGCCAAGACCGAGACCCCGGTGGTCTCCAACAACAGCGCCCACCGCTGGACCCCGGACGTGCCGATGGTGGTGCCGGAGATCAACCCGGAGCACTTCGAGGTGATCGAGCACCAGCGCAAGCGCCTGGGCACCACTCGTGGTTTTATCGCCGTCAAGCCGAACTGCTCGATTCAGGCCTACACGCCGGCGCTGGCCGCGTGGAAGGAATTCGAGCCGCGCGAGGTGGTTGTGAGCACCTACCAGGCGATTTCCGGCGCGGGCAAGACCTTCAAGGACTGGCCGAGATGGTGGGCAACATCATCCCGTTCATCTCCGGTGAGGAAGCGAAGTCTGAGAAGGAACCGCTCAAGGTGTTCGGCCATGTGGACGCCGCCAAGGGCGAGATCGTGCCGTTCGACGGCGACCTCAAGATCACTTCCCAGTGCATCCGCGTGCCCGTGCTCAACGGCCACACCGCCACCGTGTTCCTGAACTTCGGCAAGAAGGCCACAAGGAAGAGCTCATCGACCGTCTGGTGAACTACACGTCCAAGGCTTCCGAGCTGGAGCTGCCGCACGCACCGAAGCACTTCATCCAGTACCTCACCGAGGATGACCGCCCGCAGGTCAAGCTCGACGTGGACTACGAGGGTGGCATGGGCGTTTCCATCGGCCGTCTGCGTGAGGATTCCATCTTCGATTGGAAGTTCGTGGGTCTGGCCCACAACACCCTGCGTGGTGCAGCCGGCGGTGCCCTTGAATGCGCCGAAATGCTCAAGGCTCTCGGCTACATCACCAAGAAGTAGTTGAAACTGAGTCGAAACTGAAAAGCCCTCCGCAAAGGAGGGCTTTCGTCGTATACTCTACAAAACGCGGCTCAGTGGCTCAGCGGCCAGTACCGCCGTACACCACGGCTTCGATTTGATCGGCATCGAGACCGTATGCGGTGTGCAGCGCCTTGACGGCGTCGTTGAGCTGATCCGAGCGGCACGAGCGCGCGGCGATACGAATCTCGGAGGTAGAAATCATCAGCACGTTGATGCCCTCGTCGCTCAGGGCCTGGAAGAACTTGGCGGCCAGACCGGCGTGGGTCTTCATGCCAACGCCCACCACGGCCACCTTGCCCACGTTGGTGTCCACATCGAAGGAGTGGTAGCCCAGCACTTCCTGCTTGTCGAGCAGTGTGTTCTGAACCTGCTTGACGGCCGATTCGGGCACGGTGAAGGAGATGTCCGCAGTGCCGACGGATGCGCCGGCCTGCACGATCATGTCCACGTTCACGCCGGCGGTGGCCAGCTCGGTGAACACACCTTGGCGGCCATACCCGGCTCGTTCGGCACGCCACGCACGGTGGCCAGCGCCTCGGAACGATCGTGGGCAATGCCGGAAATCACCAGTGCCTCGGGGCCCAGGTCAGGGAACAGGTCGCCCATGGATTTCGCTTCTTCTTCAGTCATGTCTTGCCTTGTCTTGCTTGAAATTACTTACGATTATCGTTCGCCGTAGCCGCGCTCAGTCGAGGTTCGGCAGCGTACGCGGGTCAATGCCGTCGGGCACCACCAATGTGCCGGGGCGACGGAGAACGAGGAACGCACGTGCAGCGGCATGTTGAAACGCTGAGCGTATTCCACACAGCGCAGTGCCAGCACCTTGGAGCCGCAGGACGCCATCTCCAGAATGGACTCATAGTCGATGGACGGAATGCGGCGGGCAGAAGGCACGATGCGCGGATCAGCGGTAAAGATGCCGTCGACGTCGGTGTAGATCTCGCAGATATCGGCACCGAGCGCCACGGCAAAGCGCCACGGCGGGAGGTATCCGAACCACCGCGGCCGAGCGTGGTGGCGTCACCCTTGGCGTTGATGCCCTGAAGCCGGCAACGATGGCGATATCTCCCAATGAGAGCGCGTTCTTCAAGCGGTCCGGTCTCACGGCCTTGATGTGAGCCGCGCCGTAACGGGCGTCGGTGAAGAAGCCGGCCTGCTGACCGGTGAAGGAGTGGGCGCGGCTGCCTTCGGCGTGAATGGCCATGGCCAGCAGGCTCATGGAAATTCGCTCGCCTGCGGTCATCAGCATGTCCATCTCGCGCTCGGGCGGGTTGGAGTCGATGCTCAGCGCCTGATCGATAAGGTCATCGGTGGTGTCGCCCATGGCGGAGACCACCACGGCCACCTTGTTGCCCTTCTTTTCCGTCTCAACAACGCGCTTGGCCACACGTTTGATCGATTCGGTATCGGCGACCGACGAACCGCCGTACTTCTGCACGATGAGAGCCACTGCTGTCCTTTGTTCTTCTCTTAGGGGGAGTTTGCTCAATATTCTACGCAAACGCAACGATTATAAAAAGGTTGCCGCGTTTACCCCGCGACCCCGCGCCGACATGTGGACACGGGCATGGCCTGCCCGTTGTTCAGCAAATATTCAAGTTTTCACCGGCGATTCTTTGAGGCGGCCGCATCCATCCTTTGAGATTCGAGCGGTTAACTATCAATTACCGGCAAACGAAAGCAAACCGGCGAGGTTTCCGCAGACCCCATAACTGAATACCTTCTTCTTCCTCTCTCCTTTTCAAGGCCCGGTCCCGCAGCAATAGCGCCTCTTTTTATCGGGGCAATATATTCCCTCTTTATGCATTCATACCCCTATTTGAAAGCTCTGCCAAATATTGCCGACGCCGCGACTTATCATGTTGCCATACTTTGCAATCCTTTGCATCCCCTTGCATCTCAACGGCTTGTCCGAAGTAAGCCGCATCACTGACAGCCGTAGCAACGTTGTTCGTATCGCATTTTTCAGACTTCTTATGCCCCCCCTACATTGCCCCTCATATGGCCCCGTCGGCATGTTGCATGAAAGGCTTGGTGCGGAGTAACGTTTCGCAGTGTGGCGCGTGCGGTGTTGCCATTTGCGACAGCACCTATGCCATGCACGACTAAGACGGACCCGGCCGTCTTGTATAAGCAAATCATGAGCAGATCAAGCGAAGGAACAGGCGACTATGGCATTGCTGCATCGACGTTCGACGAGTAAGCGTGCCTCACAGAAAATGTGGGAAAACAACGCGGCCATGCCGGATGACGCATCTGCAAATGACAACGTTTCCTCAGCGCGGCCCGAGCCCGCAGCATTCGTTCCAACACCATTTGACAAAGTCATCGATATCAGCGATCTCGTGGCCGAGCGCCGACGCCTGCAACGCAACCTGTGGGCGATGCGCATCATCACCATTGTGCTGCTGATCGCCGCAATCGCCGTGGCCTGCTTCCCGCTAGCGTTGCAATTCGAGTCCGACCGCAACTTGGCCGCCACCACAGCCACCACGGCCAAAGAAGTAGCTGGCTGGCCTTACCCGCAGGCGGAAGACAAGCTCACGGCGGCCCGCGCATACAACAAGAAGCTCGCTGAATCCGGCCAGCCTATCTTGGGTGAAGCCGTCGATCCGTTCGCCGCCGCTCAAGGAGGATCCCAAGCCAGCGGCGAGGATTCCGCCTCAAAGAAAGACAAGGAATACCAGTCACTGCTTAATACCGGCAACGGCGTGATGGGCACAATCAAAGGTGCCCAAGCAGTCCATCAATCTGCCGTTTTATCACGGCACTTCCGAGGAAGCACTGGCTTCTGGTGCCGGCCACTTGTACGGCACGTCGCTGCCGGTGGAGGTAAATCCACCCATTCGGTCATTACCGGGCACCGCGGGTTGGTTGAAGCGCTGATGTTCACCCGTTTGGACGAGGTGAAAGAGGGCGACTTCTTCTACATCGAAGTCATGGGCGAAACTTTGGGCTACAAAGTGGACCGCATTTCGGTGATTTTGCCGGATGACACGTCGAAGCTCAAGATCGTGCCGGGTGAGGATCGCGTCACTTTGATGACCTGTACGCCATACGGCGTGAACACGCACCGACTGCTTATCTCCGGGCACCGCGTGGCGATTCCGATGCCGGCCCCCGAGCCGAATGACGTGCTTGACGCGCGCAATATCGCCCTTGGTGTTGGTCTAGGCATACTGGCGGCAGGACTGTTCATTATCTGGTTGGCACGACGCCACAAGGCCGCGCGCATCATCCGCCACGGCGCATTCTGGCCGTGGATGCGCCGCAAGGGCGAAAGCGCCAATGATACGCTGGCTTAGGCCTCGCGCCGACCGGCCAGTGCCCTGCCCAGCGTGATTTCGTCGGCATACTCCAAGTCGGAGCCCACCGGCAGGCCGCTGGCAAGTCGGGTGACCTGACACCTACGGGTCGCAATAGCTGGGTCAAGTAGCTGGTGGTGGCCTCGCCTTCAATATTCGGGTCGAGCGCCATAATCACTTCCTTGACCTCATCGCCTTCTAAGCGTTTGAGCAGACCGAACAATACGCAGGTCGGCAGGGCCAACGTTGGCCATTGGGTTGATTGCGCCGCCGAGCACATGGTATAGGCCGTGGTATTCGCGCGTGCGCTCGATGCTCATCACATCCTTGGGCTCTTCGACCACGCAGATCACCGAACGGTCGCGTCTCGGGTCGGCGCATACCGGGCAGGGGCTGGATTCGCACACGTTGCCGCAAATATCACAGAAGCGGATCTTGGCCTTGACCTCTTCGATGGCCTCGGCCCAAATCGCGCTTCATCTTCGGGCGCGGACAGCATGTAGAAGGCGATACGCTGCGCGCCCTTCGGCCCGATGCCGGGCAGCCGCCCGAAAGCGTCGATCAGTCGTTGTATTGCGCCGTCATAAGCAAGTGCCATGGGTATTCCTCGTTATTCGTCCTCATTATTCATCCGAGTGCTTCTTGGCAGGCTGGATGTTCTTGGGGTTCTTCGGATCATCTGCCGCTAATTGCTCGACTTTTTTGACCTCGAATAGCTTTTTTCAGATCGTCGAGATTCATGGCCGTCGCCTCGCCGAGCGACTGGTCGCTCATCAGTATTCGTCATCCTCGGCCGCGACTTGCGGTTGTGGTTTCGGCTGGGGCTGGGGCCGGCTATTCCACGGGTCGGCATTCGGGGTCGGCTGTGCGGGTTGCGGTTGATTCCACGGGTCACCGTGCGGGGTGGCCTGCGGAGCCGATTGTGGAACTGCCTGCGGTTGATTCCACGGGTCATCGCCGGCAGCCGGCTGCCCGATTGGGGCTGGTTCCACGGGTCATCGCCCGACATATTGCCGACACTGTCTGAGGAACCAGAAGAAGCCGGAGTCTGGGACTGAGGCTGATTCCACGGGTCGTCTCCTGGCTGCGGAGCCGCCTGACCAGGCATGGTTCCCCTGCGGTTGATTCCACGGATCATCGTGAGGGAGACTGCTGATATGGCTGGTTCCACGGGTCGGCTTCGGCCGGTTGCGACGCCGGTGAGACCGCGGCCTGAGACTGCGTCTGATTCCATGGATCGTCGCTCGCGCCGGCAACTGCCGTAGCAGAAGATGCGGCGGCTGGCTGCCCAGTGGACTGTCCAGTGGGTCCAGCGGACGCAACGGACGCAGTGGGTGCAACAAGCAGCCGGGCGGCCCACGGATCAACACCGTCACTGATGTCCGGAACCGCAACATGCTTCTTGTGATGCTCTTCGGGCGCAGGCGTAGCAGCGGGCTCGTTAGGCGCGAACCCGTCTGCAGATTGCGGCGAAGCGTTGCTCGGCCGGCTTGGCCCAAGGGTCATCGTCACTCCAGTTCTTCGCTGCCGTGGATGCACTGGATTGTCCGGCTCGATGGCTGTCGTCTGCGTCCTCGGCTTGGCCTGTTGCAGTCGGCTTCGGAGCTTTCGTCTCGCTCCCCCATATGAATGCCCAGGCTCGCGCCCAAACTCGACGCGGCCAATCCAGCCTTGGCCATGGCAATCTGCTGCTTGACCTTGGCCACCGGGCTCATACGTTTGACGGATTCGACTCGCTCGCCATTCGCCGCGACCGCAGAAGGTGCAATAACCGCATTGGCGCCGAACTCGTTGCGCACGGCATCCATCACCACGGCCGCCGCCTTCTTACCGCTGTTATCCACGGCCAAGGCGAAAGCGTGCTGGCTCAGCGACTTGTCGAACGTCATCGACAAGCAAGGCAGACCCTTCGGTTGGGGCCGAATTTTACGATCGGCACCTTGTCTCGTGACACATATTCACGAATGGTTTCCGGCAAAGCGGCGACGGCTGCATCCCACTTCTCGTCGATGGACCGATTATCCGATGCCGCAGGCGAGGTCACCGGTTGAGCCGGGACGGCCGGCGACGCGGCGGGCGCGCCCCACCCGGCATTGGCGGCAGGAGCGGCACCGGCAGCAGCAGTTGCTACAGCAGGTTGCACAGACGGAGAGTCCGCAGGTCGGTCGCTGACCGGGCCGTTGCCTCCAACAGATTCATGGGAAGCGGTGCTCTGAGGCGCGGCTGCTTGCTGGTTGCGTGCAGCACCGGAGAATCCGCCATGTGAGGCTCCGGCAAACCCGCCTCGCGATGCGCCGGCAAAACCACTGGCACCCATACCGGAAGCGGCTGGCGTAGTCGAAGTCGAAGAAAGCAGCCGCAGGCGGCATACCAGAAGAAGCTGACGCGGGAGCGGCTGTTGCAAAGCCTGATTCACTGCCGGCCAACAATCGCGCGGCCAGCAGTTCCAAGCGCATACGCGGAGAAATGGCTCCGGTCATGGCACCCAACGTAGTGTTGATGAGGTCTGCCATTGCGGTCAGTGCGCCCAGTCCCAGCGCCTTGGCTTGGCGGTGCAGATCGTCCATATCCTCGGCCTCAGCCGTGTCGGACAGCACGGATTCCGCACGGTCCCCGGCCAACGTAAGCACCAGCAGATCACGCACACGAGCCAGTAGGTCTTCGACGAATCGTCTCGGATCGAATCCGCCGACCACGACTTTCTGGATAACGCCGTACAGGGCTTCGCCGTTGTGATCGATTACCGCATCCACGGCCTCACCGATCAGTGCCTCCGGCGTGAAGCCGAGCAGGGCTACAGCGGCATCATGGGTGATAACGCCTTCGACCGAACCAACCATCAGC
>VOFB01000434.1_pt1 | contig 30990 bp, 52 predicted proteins | sample 5384141 | NCBI WGS metagenome assembly VOFB01 (sample SAMN12384721, study PRJNA508395) | human gut metagenome | isolation source: healthy gut A | host: Homo sapiens | reverse complement strand
CAGTCGATCGTGATCGTGCTCATCTTATAGTCTTTTACCGGAATAATGCTGGTATTGGTCAATCCCCTGCTTATTTGATTCGTCATGATACGCAGTAAACATCGATACGTTAAGCTCCCGATACGATCTGGCTCAGGAACTGTAACAACTCCATAGAACCTGCCACAACGACCTGAGATGATGTATCATTTTCTGTCTTTGCCGCCGCAAGTGCGATCGTAAATGTTCCTTCAATATCTCCGTCTTCTTTTTCAGATGTTGTTGCATTATCTGCATCAATCTTTGATACCGCCTTATCGGTTGTCTGCAGCAATGCGGTATATGCGTCACATCATCGGAAGACCCGTCATAACTGAACGCTTCGCTGTACGGTGCAAAAATATATTTTCCGCTGACAGAAGAGGTGTAATCGCTGCTCTCTACTTCCGGAAGCAGATAGTATGGAATGTTATTGTAATAGTAGGAACTGTCATTCTCCATGACAATACCATCCACACGCTCAATGCCGTATGCTTTAAAATACTTTCAAAGTTCGTCAGATCCTTGTACTGAAATTGGTCGTGATCAGCGCTTTTCCGCCTTTTTCCAGATAATCGGTCACTTTTTGCATCATCTGCGGAGAAACCGAAGTCGGTGCGTTGATAATGATTGCTGATGCATCATCCGGCACAGCCTCTTTAACAATGTCAGCTCACTGAGTGTCATATTCGCCTTCCTCGATTGCTTCCGAAAATCCGCCGGAAAGCGAAGTTTCCCGTGTCCTGTGATCTCATAGACAACCGGCAGCTCGCTCGAATCTTTGGTCACATACTGGAGTGCACTTGTGATCTGTCCCTCGGCATCATATCCATCAAGGCTTTTGAATAGGAAGAATAATCATAGGAGTACTCATAAATATCGTTATAATCGATCACTCTGGAGCGTGCATCACTCGCAACAATCAGACTGTTCGAAGTAGGTGCATCCGTCGTATACTTCTGGAAAAATGTCGGATTGGTCGACGGATTAACATAGCTTACTTTTTACATGACCGGACAGATCCTCATATCGCTGTAATGTCTCTGAAAGCGTTGTCCGCATTTTTTCTCTGCTGCAAGCACATAAATATTGACATCCTGATCCAGTGTCTTTAAGTAATCTTTTGTCGTATCCGTGATGGAGTACAACTTTGTGGATGTCGCATCGATTGCTGTGACCGTGGACGGCAGCTCATTTGCCACCAGGTTCACAACAACCGCAATGGCAAAGGCGACAACGATCATTTCGATGGAAAATGCCCCCGAAGCGATCTTTTTGGTGCTAACCGAATATCTGCGTTTCTGGATCAGCTGGCAGCTCAAAAGCAGGCAGATTCCGATCACCGACAGAAAATAGATCACGCCTGTGAGGTCTAAGCAGCCATTCATAAATTTATCCAACGGTGTGTACAAATCATATGCGTTTAATATTTTTGTCAGAAGATTACCGCTCTGTGAGATCATGCTGGTAATACTCGACATCATGTAAATCCAAGAAACAGTGCTGCAAATCCAAGCACTGCTGCGATAACCTGACTTTCCGTTACCACTGACATCAGCATACCGATCGCAATACATGCGCAGCCATACAGCCAGAATCCCAAAAAAACGCCACATAGCTTTCTCCAAGCGGCACGGAACCATAAATGGATAAAAATAACGGTGTCAGCGCAACAACGATCATTGCAATGGAGAAAACCCGACCATGGCAAGATATTTGCCAAACACGATCTTTCCAAGCGGAACCGGGGGGAAGTTAACATCAGCTGATCTGTCTTTGTATGCCGTTCCTCCGCAAAGCTCCGCATGGTAAGTACCGGTACCGCAATCATCACAATAAATGAAACTGCGGAAAGCGAATACGAAACATAAGGCGAACCGGACCTCAAGTTATAAGCATAAAAATACAATCCATATAAAGCGAGTACTGCTGCAATAAAAAGCCATCCCACCACAGTCTGGAAATAGGATCTGATCTCACGTTTAAAAATTGCAAACATTATTTTGTTCCTCCTTCCTGTGATGTGAGTTCAAGGAATACATCCTCTAAGGACTTCGATGCTGCCTTCATCTCTAAGATCGGCATATGGTGTTCCACGCAGGTGTGATAAATCGCCTCGCGTACATCCGCATCTTTTTTGCCGTCACAAAAAGCTGTACCGCGCCATCCTCTTTCGACTCTGTTTTTTCACACCGCTCCACCTGTGCGATCTCACGGATCGCTGTTTCCGCAGTATCTTCCTCTGCTTTCACTAGCAGCTCGATCTCCTGTGCACCGGTCATCCGCTCTAACAGATTCTCCGTGGAATCACTGGCAACGAGTTTTCCAAAGTGAAATAATAAATACATGATCACAGACAGCAGAGATTTCAGACAAAATATGGGAACTTAGTATGATCGTATGTTTCTTTCCAAGTTCCTTGATGAGATCCCTGATCTCTATGATCTGTTTCGGATCCAATCCTACGGTCGGCTCATCTAAGATCAGTATTTCCGGATATCCAAGTACTGCCTGCGCAAAACCGACTCTCTGGCGGTAACCTTTTGACAGGTTACGGATCAGTCTTCCCGATACTTCCTCTGTTTTTTGTAATTTTCATGGCTTCCTTCACATATCCTGCCCGCAGGCTTTTCTCTAACTTCTTTAATTCAGCCACAAAATCCAGATATTCTTTTACCGTCATATCCATATAAAGAGGCGGCAGTTCCGGCAGATACCCCACACACTTTTTGCTTCCTCCGGCTGTTTTAACACATTAAATCCGTTGATCTTTACCTCACCGGATGTCGCTGCAAGGTAGCCGGTAATAATGTTCATCGTTGTTGATTTTCCGGCTCCGTTCGGGCCCAGAAAACCATAGATTTTACCCGGCTCTACCGTGAGCGACAGATCATCAACAGCAACATGACTGCCATATTTTTTTACCAGATGATTGATCTCAATCACGTTTCTCTCCTCCTTATTTCATTCTCAATATATGCCACTATCCGCACTTATCGTGTGACCAGTAACCAAATTATTACTTTATAAGAGTAACGTGTAATTGTGTTTAAAGGAGGATGAATCTGTGATAAAAGTGTGAACATATACAATAGAATGCACACCCTGCGAGCATTCTATTGTCATGAATAATAGAATGCACACTCTGCGAGCATTCTATTATCATAAATAAAAGCAGCCTCCACATCCGTGAAAGCTGCTCTTATCCTGTATCTCTTCCTGTGATACGATTTTATGCAGTCATGTACCATTTCCTACATAACACCATATGTTTTTAATTTTTCCAAAGCATCCTGATACGTCGTAAACAACACGGTATGAATACCCTGTGTTTCCGCTGCTTCGATATTCTCCCTGCGGTCATCTAAAATACACATTCATCTGCCACAAGGTTAAATTTGTCTAACAGTGTCCGATAGATCTCCGGTTCCGGCTTGATCTGATGAACTTCAAAGGAAAATACCTGTCCGTCCACATCCGAAAGAAATGAAAGAGCTTCCGCTGTATGTTCATAAGTCCATTTTCCGTAATTGGAAAGGATATACACATGGTAACCTTTCTGTTTCAGCTCCCGGATCCATGCGCGCGAATAATCGTACTGACAAATTGCCCGTGCAACATTTTCCCAGAACAGGCGGATCTCTTTTTTCATATTCCGGCGCATTTTGGACAAATACAGCAAGCTGCTCCTCTGCATCCAGAACACTGCGGTCTGATTCATTCCAGGCATCAGAGTAAACGGTCGCATTTCCAACCGCCTCCTCTGTCTTTTCATCAAAACCTAACTCTACATCGAGCCACATCGAGTAAATGCAACGTCTGTTGTTCCCTGCATACGGCAGCCGTACTTGCTTGCCACACAGTCGAGCCATCCCATACGTCTCGGGCGGCCAGTTGTTGCACCGAATTCACCGCCGTCTCCGCCGCGTCTTCTGAGCTCGTCTGCCTCATCACCGAAGATCTCGCTGACAAATGCGCCTGCTCCTACTGCACTAGAGTATGCTTTGCAGACTGTCATGACCTTCTTGATCTCATATGGCGGGATACCTGCTCCGATTGCACCATACGCGGCCAGTGTAGAAGAAGATGTAACCATCGGATAAATTCCGTGATCCGGATCTTTTAAAGTTCCAAGCTGTCCCTCTAATAAAATGGTCTTTCCCTCTTTGATTGCCTGCATACAGATAGGAGGAAACATCACATACATAAGGTGCGATGGTATCGCGGTACTCATTCGTAATGTCTCAATTCATCCGGGTTGATCAGTGGTTTATGATATAAATGCTCTAAGAGTACATTCTTTTGTCTCTGCAATACGGTGCGCTTTACTACTTTTTCTTTTAACAGTTCCTCGTCGAATAACTCGCTGACCTGGAAACCGATCTTTGCATATTTATCAGAGTAAAATGGTGCGATACCTGACTTTGTGGAACCGAAAGATTTTCCGCCTAAACGCTCCTCCTCATACTGGTCAAACAGAATGTTTATGGTAAGGCATAACCATCTGTGCACGGTCTGAAACTAAAATCTTTGGCTTCGGAACGCCTCGCTCCACGATAGACTGGATCTCTTTCAAAGTACCGGAATATTTAAAGCGACACCATTGCCGATCACGCTGGTGGTATGTCCATAAAACACACCGGATGGCAGAGTGTGAAGTGCAAATTTACCGTAATCATTTACGATCGTGTGACCTGCATTTGCGCCACCCTGGAAACGTACGATAATGTCTGCCTCTTTTGCAAGCATATCTGTGATCTTGCCTTTTCCTTCGTCTCCCCAGTTTGCTCCAACGACTGCTTTAACCATTTGAATATCCTCCTAGTTTCTCTATGCTATTCCTGTTTACTTACTGATTATACATGATGTTTCTCTATAAGTAAAATTAATATTCTTTATATCTGATATAATCATTCATTATGTGAATTTATAAAAGTCCTTTTAAAAGCTTTGCCGCAGCCGCAGACATCGGGATCCTCTCATTTAATACGATACAGAATTTTCGTGCCGGAATTTCTTTTTCAAACTGCAGCTTAAAAAGCCTGCCATCCTCCTCATACTCTTTTGCAAACTCTTCCATCACACTTGCGATCCCAAGATTGCGGAGCGCAAACTGAATCAGCATATCACTGGTGGCAAGTTCAAATTCCGGGGACACCGTCACACCTTCTTCTTCTAAAAATGCCTCCACATAATGTCTCGTCGAGGTGCTTCCCTCTAAACACATCAGCGGATATTCCGAAAGTTCTTTGTATTGCATCTTTCTCCCACAGAGCTCTTTTGTATTTTTTCCCCTGCCACAAAAACGTCGCGGATCTCTTTGACCGGGATGATCTTAAGCCATCCCTGCGGCTCCACCGGAGAGCTCACGATTCCAAAATCGATCCTGCCATCCGCAAGATGCTGTAAAGTTTCCGGTGTCGGCGCATTGGTCACGGTCACGCGGATATTGGGATATTTTTCATGAAACCGCTCTAAATATGGAAGCAGATAATATTTTAATGTCATATCACTTGCACCGATGCAGATTTCTCCCTTTTCAAGGTTTAGCATCTCAAGAAGTCTTTTTTCTCCGGAAAGAATCGCCTCATAGCCGCGTTCCACATAGGAAAAAAGCATCTCACCCTCCTTGGTCAGACGTACTCCCTTTGCCGTTCTTACAAACAATGCACAGCCAAGATCCTTCTCTAAATGCTTGATCGCCTGGCTGACTGCCGGCTGTGAGATTGACAGTTTTTCTGCCGCTAACGTAACACTTTTCTGCTTTGCCGTATAATAAAAATATCTTATAGTATTCCAAATTAATGTCCATCTGATTCTCCCTTAAAAAATTAGAAAAAAGTCTTATTTTCCGCTTGTATTTCTGATTTTTGTGACGTATACTAAGCCTTACATGTTTATTACATTATACTGCATATATGTGCACTGAATAATTACATCATACCAAAGTTTGAAAGGAGTTTCCAGTAGCATGACAAAAGATATGACCACCGGCAGTTCATTAAAAATCATACTGCTTTTTTTCCATTCCGGTTTTATTAGGAAATCTGTTCCAGCAATTTTATAATATGGTAGACACGATCATCGTGGGAAGATACCTCGGCGAAGATGCACTTGCTGCCGTCGGTTCCACCGGATGTATCATGTTTTTAGTGCTCGGCTTTGCCACCGGAATCGCACAGGGATTTGGTGTCATGATTTCGCATGCCTTCGGTGCAAAAGATTTTCGCTTGTTAAACACTACGTTGCACTCTCCCTGATCTTAACTGTGATCGTATCTGCAATTCTTACGATTCCGACCGTTGCCGCTTCCCGCCTGTTTTTAGTCTGGATGCATACACCGGATAATATCTTATCCATGGCAGATGCTTACATCAAGGTCATTTTTGCAGGTATCATCTTAACAATGCTCTACAATGTATCCGCCGGTATCTTAAGAGGTATTGGAGACAGCAAAACACCGCTCTACTTTTTTTGATCATTTCTTCTATATTAAATGTGGTACTGGATCTTTTTATTTATTGTCGTACTGAAAGCAGGAACCGCCGGTGCCGCCTATGCCACCATCATTGCGCAGGGAATCTCCGCAATTTTATGTTTTATCCATATGTTCCGGCAGTTTGAGATCCTTCGCACAACAAAAGCGGACTATTATCTGGATCGCCCGGGTGTCATTAACATGCTCTCGATCGGTATCCCAATGGCATTAAATTACTCCATCACCGCCATTGGAACCATGATCTTACAGAGTGCTGTCAACGTGTTTGGTTCCAGTGTGGTTGCTTCCTTTACAGCCGCTTCTAAAGTCAACAATATCGCAACTCAGACCATGCCGACGCTCGGCACCGCCATGGCAACCTACTGTGGTCAGAATCTCGGTGCAGGAAAATACGACCGTATTTTCGACGGTATGCGCAAAGGATTTTTCATCTGTATCGCTGCTGCAGCCATCGGTGCTACCATCTGTATTTTCGGTGGAGAATTTATCGTGAGCTGGTTTGTAAGTAATCCTTCCGATGAAATTTTCTCCTATGTGGCAAATGCATCTAACTTCTCACCCTGAATCTGAAGCACAGGATTAAGCTTTAACATAGTTCCAATAGCAGCTGCCGCAGGAGTTATTCTTCCGCCCTTCTTTAAGTACTTAAGAGTATCAAGTGTAATATATATGCTTGATTCCATCTTATGTTTCTCAAGAATCTCCTTAATCTCTGCCGCAGACTTACCTCTCTTAGCAAGCTCCTTCGCATCAAGAACAGACTGTCTCATGGTTACAGAAATTCTCTGGTTATTGACAACCTGAACCTTTCATCAGCTCTGCTTTTTTTATTATCATGCGCGATCAGAGCAATATTTTTCTGTTTTCCAATGGTAAGTGTTACATAATTTTCATTCATATGCGCCATCCTCCGTCATTTATCTGTGCCTTTATCTATTGCATATCAGATCAGTTTTTCTGCAATACATATTGTTAAGTATAACATATTTTTGTCGTTCTTCCACAAAAAAATAATAGAATGCAGCGCTCCGCGGACATTCTATTATTTTATGTACCGGATTTCTTCTTTGCCTTTTTATTCCGGCAATTTTACTTTTCCATCCAGAATCATCTTCACAAATGCAGTGTCACGAATGATCCACGGATCCTTTTCTATGCGTATATTGGTATTGTAAACAGTCTCCGGCTGCTCCCACTTAAGATAATACCCCTTTGCCACTTCACTGGGTGTCAGATGAAGTTTCTCCTGTTTTTCCCCTACCTTACAGTAATAAAAGTAAGAATGACAGATATATTTACAGGACTGATCAAATATATCGCGGCGCATCTCAAGGATCTCCCCTAGTTCACACACAGACTCTTTTAAAACGGTAAGCCCTGTCTCTTCACGGATCTCACGCACAAGGGTTTCTAAAAACTCTCTCCCTTTTCCATCCCGCCGCCGGGCATCTTATATTCGCCATCCGTACTACACTGCATGGCAATCTTTCCATCCCGGAAAATTACACCACGCACATTATATTTTTCATATACTTTTGTTGTGTCGTCATAATTCTTCTCGTCAAAAACAGCAAGCACTTCCATCTGTTTTGTCTCCATATTCTGCAGCTTAAGGCCATATTTTTATCATATATCAAGATGTCTGATATTGTGTGCAAGCATATCCGCCATATTACGCAGATTTTCGGTAGAATCCTTGATATTCTGAAAACTGTCCGTAATCTCTGTGATGGATGAACTTGTCTGCGTGGTTCCTTCCACATTCTGCTGTGCAATCTCTGACAAAGAATCAATGACATCTATGATCTCTGTTCTTGCACTCTCTAATTTCTTTGTACGTGTTTCAATCTGGCGAATTCGTTAAATAGATGCGTCGATCTCACCCATAACACCATTTACCATCTGCTCCGTACTCTCGATATGCATATTCTGTTTTTCAATGATCTCCTGTGTCTTGCCCATTGTCTCAACCACACGCTGGGAGTTTCCGATCAGTGTATTTACGATTTCGCCGATATTGCCACTCGCCGTATCAGACTGTTCTGCAAGCTTCTGTATCTCAGATGCCACAACCGCAAAACCCTTTCCCGCCTCACCTGCACGTGCGGCTTCAATGCTGGCATTTAAAGAAAGAAGATTCGTCTGGGATGCAATTTCAGAAATAAACTGCGATGCCTTCTGAATACTCTGTGCTGAAATATTTGTCTGTTTCGTCTGTTCCGCGATCGTTGCAACAGCTGTCTTTACTTCTTCGCTGATTCGTTTTAGTTCATCGATCGTAACAACAGCCGCATCACTGGACTGTTTCATCTGATCTGCACTTTCATTCAGTTCATCTGCTGCCCTGCCGGTCTCAATGATCAGATTTCCCATATATTTTACATTGTCAGAAGCTTTTTTGCATCCTCTGCCTGTAAATTTGCCCCGGTTGTAATAGAATCTACTGTTGCCTCCACCTCACGCATTCCATCGTAAGTCTGATGGGATGTATCCTCTAAAGTATTGGATGCTTCCATCAGCATATCGGTACTTTCCTTGATTCCCTTAATGATCTTTTCCAGTTCTTTCTGTAAATGCTGTATCGCTTTGGTCAGATCTCCGACTTCATCTTTCCGCCCTAAGATCTTCTTTGTCAAACTCTACGTCAAGATGACCGGCAGACACTTCCTGCACATTTGCAATTCCTTTCTTTAATGCACGTGTGATCGAGGTTGCACTGATCTCCACGATAATGATACAGATAACAAGTACCACAAGCACGATGGCTACGATCGTATTAATGATCTGTATCACGCTGTGGAGATTTCCTGTTTCTCCGCCCCTGCAAACACCATACCGATCGGAGTACCGCTGTCGCCTTTCTGATATACCGGAACATAATAGCCATAGTATATGGTGCCATCCATGGATACATTATCACTGAAATATTCCTCACCACCATTTAATACCTTTTCAACAACCTTGTCACCCGCCGGACTTCCCAGAATCCTGTCACCATTTTTGTCGACTGCAGAAGTCATGATTCTCTGTGATCCATAGAAAAAATGTCACATCCATCCCAGACTCCTGTTTGATGGTATCCACCAGATTCTCTGACTGTGAAATGTTATAACTTCCTTTCCAGATATCACCATTTTCCGTCTGCAAATAGGTACCTGCATTCTGGTCATAAGCTGCCTGCGTCGCGATTGCAGTTCCTTTTAATGAATTTTCCACCTGATCGATAATTGCACCCTTTACGATCGTGGACGCGATCAGAAGGATAATTCCTCCCTAACAGAAGCAGCGGTATCAAAGAACAGAATAAAACTTTTTTCGAATCGTCAATTTCATCATCTCATCCTCCCCTAGTCCACAATCACAACGTTTTTATAATACCAGTCAATGCCGCCGGTAATCGTTGCATCATCTAAGGTTCCATTCTCTGTTCCAACCGTCTCCCCTGTATTTGTCTCCATCACTCCGTCAAAAACATTATTGCTGCCACTTAAAATTTCTGCAGTCGCTTCATCCACCTTCTCCTGCGTACCCTCTGCCGCAAAAGATGCCAGATTCGTCAGCTGTACCAGCCCCTCTGCCATACCTCCATAATAGTTTGATCCATCCCAGGTTCCATTGATAATACTCTTAACTGCCGAAGTATAGTATGCACTCCAGTTCCAGATAACACTCGTCAGACAGGCATCCGGTGTTTCCTTGCTCATATCTGAGTTATAGCCGATACCATATACACCACGTTCCTGTGCGAGTGTCTGCGGATACGGCGTATCACAATGCTGTGCCATCACATCACAGCCCATATCCAACAGCTGTTCCGATGCTGCTTTTTCCTTATCCGGATCATCCCAGCTGTTTGTGACTGCCACATAGATCTTTGCCTCCGGGTTAACAGCTGCAACGCCGATCGCAAATGCATCAATTCCACCTGTCACCTCCGGATTGGAAGAATCCTGCGCTGCAACATAGCCGACCTTATCCGACTTTGTATTCATGCCAGCCACGATACCGCTTAAATACCTTACCTGGTAAATACGACCAAAATAATTGTTGAAGTTCTTTCCATTTGACATATAACCGGTTCCATGGGAAAAATAAATATCCGGGTATTCCTCCGCCATTTCCGCTGTCGGCTCCATGTAACCCCAGCTGGTCGTAAAGATAATATTGGACCCATCCGAAATACATGCTTCGATTGCTTCCTCCGTCGCCTTTGCGTCAGAGTCATCCACGATCTTTCTCTCAATCTGATCATCGCTTAAACCCAGATTTTCCTGCATTCCCACAATTCCCAGATCATGCGTGTAAGAATATCCGCTTCCCTCATCCGGATCTGAAATATAAAGCACGCCGACTTTTATATTTTCTTTCAAATCCCTGCCGTGCCCGATGTGGTATCCGACTGTGCACCGCCTGTACTGTTCCCGGCGGTTTCCGTTGTAATATAGCCATCGTTTGTCGCATAATCATCCGGCGTAGTACCCGTTTTTCCACCACACCCGGCGAGCATTCCCGCCACGGCAAACAGTGCAATTATCTTTCCAGCTGTTTTTCCTTTCATCTTTTGTTCTCCTCATCATAAATTTTCACAACACCTTTGTTTCATTATACAAAACCGGAGAACATTTGTAAATAAATATTATTTTTATGACAATAATCTGATACTTATGACCTATTTTTCTGAAAATATTCTTTTTGCACGCAGATAAGACAGATTAAATGTCCGGAGCGTCACAGGCTGGTTCATCCTGTCATTTTCCTGCATATATTCCCACTTCCAGTTATATATTCCATCCCCGTAATAACTCTTGTCCGGATGTTCTTTTTAAGTACTCAGCGATCACTGGTGCCGCATCCGTTGATAAACAGGAGATAACTGTAATCTCCCGCAGTATTTCCATTTTCGATCTGCGCCAGATCATAGGCGGCAATCCCCGCATCTACATGTGCAAAGGCAAACAGGACATAACTGACGCACACAACCGCCATTCCATACTGAAACAACGGGAACCTGCGGTTCCAGATATAACAGATCGTCCCTGCCATCAGAAGCGTGATCACTGCCAGTGCCACAAGTACCACAACACGCAAAAATGTGAGCTGGTATGCCCGGATATACAGGATCATTCTCCACCCGCTCGATGCTGTCATAATGATCGTACATACAGAGATCACCGTCAGAACGGCATCGACCGCCCTGTTCCTCTGAAAGAAATGCTCCATTGTAAGAACCGCCCCCAGATTTAAAATACACACCACAAGGAGCTGGAAAAATCCCTGCCTTGCATATTCGGCATAGGTCACTCCTGCCGGCAGCTCCCCGCCACCGCCAAACAGATATATGATCTGTATACCACAGAATATCACATATAATACCGCCACTAAGACCGAAACCGTAAACATTGCTGTCGTCTCTGTAAGAATTTTTACTTCCCTGTCCTGCCGGTCTTTTCTGTATGCTGTATATCTGACTCCACAGTAAGATGAAATAAAACCAAACATAACATGAAACAAATCCCTGCCAGGTTTGCCGGTATCCTGATTCCTTCGAAAACTTTTTTTGCAATCATATTTGAAAATACCAGATCCGCCGACATTAACAATCCACCGATCAGAAGAACCACCGGTATCGCTACTGCAATTCCGATCAGGATCTCACGCGCTTTGCCATTTTCTTTTTTCTCCCGCAAACGTGCAAAATCGTTTCCATCGCCAAATGGTCTTGCAATGCTGCCAATTGCTCCAAATACAGCATTTACTCCACCGCACAGGTAATCCCAGAAATTCCATTCGTTTTCATCTGCCATATTTCGTATCAGGAAACACACCGTGAATGCAAATATCCAGCAATAATTCATCCAGATGATCCACTCATTTCCGGTTGTAAATGTACTGACCGCAAGGATCAGCATATACACAGCAAAAATTATTGTTGTTTTAAAACTTTTCTTTCCTTTACCGTTTTAACGATGTAACAGATATATCCGATCGTTGCCACCACCCACAGAAGTACTGCGGCACCTGTCATATTTTTGTAAATACAGACTGTATAGATCAGTGCGTAAATGAGGCTTGCCTGCGCAAGTTTTTTAAAAATCCCCGCATTTTCTTTCTGCTGCTGTTTTTTTCTTTCCTGCCACTGCGCTTTCTGCTCCTCGTAACTGACTGTAAGATTCTGATCCATTTCATGCTCCCTTCCTTTTCCAATAAGCTGTCCTGTTCCTGCTTCATTCCGTGCAATATATTAAATTTCATCATCCGATGGAACATATTCTAAAATATCTCCCGGCTGGCAGTCCAACGCCCGGCAGATCTTGTTTAATGTGTCTACTTTGATTGCTTTTGCCTTTCCATTTTTTAGTATGGAAATATTTGCCATTGTAATACCTACTTTTTCCGAGAGTTCAGTTACACTCATTTTCCGCTTTGCAAGCATTACATCTATTTTATGATAATCGCCATTTGTCTCTCCTTATATCGTAAGTTCATTTTCCTGTTTTTAATTCGTAGGCTTTCAGGACCAGATGTGATAATGCCGCTGCCAAAACAGATATCATGACCGAAAGCAAAACTGCGGTGATCATAAAAATACTGATTCCGGGCTGCCTGACCGCTAAGATTGCCAGAAAAACAATTCCCTGCAAACCACACAACTGCGAGCAGCAATGCGAAGTGACTGATATTTCGAAAACATTTTGCATTTTCTTTTGAGAATGAATTGTCTTTTCCGATCTGCACACATACTTTCCAGAACTGGTACAGGATCGCATAACAGATCACCGCAATGCACCAGCCGTACAACAGCCCCGGCATAAAAAGATACGCCAGTGATTCATCCGCGTCCTCCATGACATTGCAAGTACCGGCATAATATATAGAAAGAACACCGCCCCCATCAGCGCCAGTACAATCGTGATTGCTTTTAGCCACCGTGAAATTTCTTTTGCTGCATAAATGATTCTCCTCCTGATCTGATTCACTTTTCTTTGAGTTTGTTTTGATTCCAGATTTTTCTTTCTGGTTTTATTGTTTTCCTTTATTATACACATATATCTTGCTTTTTGCAATATATTTTTATTGTTTTACAATAAATTTTTATTGGTAAATAGTAATAATAAAATCCTCTGCAAACAGTCAGGTGCTATTTGCCACCTGTTTTTCTGTTTACAGAGGATTTTTATTATTTACTGTTCATTCATTATTTTTTTATATAGTTTTATCAACAGTTTCCGTAATCTTTTAAAATATTTATTGTCTGTTCGATTGTAAATATTGTTCTATTTCCAATGGCGATTTTCCAGTTACTTCTGCAATTTTTTCTATTGGGAAATCCAGCTTAATCATATTATGGATCATTCTCTCTTCTGCGATCTCGATTCCGTCACTTTTGCCAGCCTCATATTCTGCCTTTCGGAGTTTTTTCTCTTCCCACTCTTTATCATATTCCAAAATACTCACCATCTTTACCTCCGAACGATTCTTCCGAAGAAATTCCACCAAAATTCCTTCTTTGATACATTCATCGATTGCCCGTGCAACTGCATCGTTTAAGTTCATTTCTGATGTATATTTGCGGACTCTCGCTACATAAATGGCATATTCCTTCAATGTCTGACACTGCTCCATCAGCTCTTTGTTATGTCCTTCATTGACGTTTAACATCAGGACTTTTAACTCCAGGTCCGGCTCGCCAGCCAGATGCTCATAAGCGTTTGACAGTCGAAGTTCCACCCGGTCATCCACTGCATCCGTTCCATTATAAAATACCATAAATTTCGGTGCCGGTATCTTCTGCAGGCGGGACGAATACAAGGACTTATCATCAACATACTGCTGATATTCGATTCCTATGTAAATCAGATCCCGCAGCGGTATGTTAGGATTTAACGTGGACTGGTGCTCGTAGAGATAAATATTCGTCTCTAACATAAATGCCAGGTCGTTTTTCATCCCATGTAGATCGCATTTTCCAGCGTGACGATTTTCAGATCATCTGCGTTCTGATAAGCATTCCCCGGTTACTGCATTGTACAAAGATAAGAGATTCTCTTTCTCTGAAAACAGCATGCGGAATACGGTGTCTTTGTACTGACGGTTGGCTGCTGGTATCTTTTCTGATACCTGTGTACCCTTCTTCATATTCAGTTCCTCCTATGTGCAGGAGGCTCATCCAGATCTCCTGCTTTTCATTTTGTGAATAAAAGCATAGATTTCTGAAATGTTTTTGAAATGTAGACGGATGTCATCCTTATGGTCATGTGAAGCAAATGCAACTGTCTGAATAACGCTGTTCACATGGTAGAAATATGCTTTTGATTTATCTTAGCATACGTCATTCTTCGTATGCAACTGATTTGAAATTTCTTGTGCAGTCTGCACAAAAAGAAGTCCGATTTTTAAAGAAAGACAGTGCCTAGACTGAAACAGGAGAAAATCTTCACCCAAAAGATTTTCTCCTGTTTCACGATTACGGTGCTTGTTGATTTAATATAGTCTGGATCTGCTCTGCATTTTTTTTCCAGTTACTTCTGCAATTTTTTCTATTGAGAAGCCATACTTAATCATATTGCATACAAATTCTGCCATGGCTTTATCTCTGCCGATTTCAATGCCTTTGCTTTTGCCAATCTCAATGCCTTCACTTTTACCGATTTCAATACCTTCACTTTTGCCAATTCAATGCCTTCGCTTCTGCCAGCCTCATACTCTGCCTTTCGGAGTTTCTTCTCTTCCCACTCTTTATCATATTCAAAAATACTCACCATCTTTACCTCCCTAAACGATTCTTCGAAGAAATTCCACCAAATTCCTTCTTTGATACATTCATCGATTGCCCGTGCAACTGCATCGTTTAAGTTCATTTCTGATGTATGTTGCGGACTCTCGCTACATAAAATGGCATATTCCTTCAATGTCTGACTTTCTCCATCAGCTCTTTGTTATGTCCTTCATTGACGTTTAACATCAGGACTTTTAACTCCAGGTCCGGCTCGCCAGCCAGATGGCTCATAAGCCTTTGACAGTCGAAGTTCACCCCGGTCATCCACTGCATCCGTTCCATTATAAAATACCATAAATTTCCGGTGCCGGTATCTTCACCTGGAGGCGACGAATACGAGGACTTTATCATCAACATACTGCTGATATTCGATTCCTATGTAAATCGAATCCGCAGCGGTATGTTAGGATTTAACGTGGACTGGTGCTCGTAGAGATAAATATTCGTCTCTAACATAAATGCCAGGTCGTTTTTCATCCCCATGTAGATTGCATTTTCCAGCGTGACGATTTTCAGATCATCCGCGTTCTGATAAGCATTCCCGGTTACTGCATTGTACAAAGATAAGAATTCTCTTTCTCTGAAAACAGCATGCGAATACGGTGTCTTTGTACTGACGGTTGGCTGCTGGTATCTTTCTGATACCTGTGTACCCTTCTTCATATTCAGTTCCTCCTATGTGCAGGAGGCTCATCCAGATCTCCTGCTTTTTCATTTTTGTGAATAAAAATAGATTTCTGAAATGTTTTTGAAATGTAGACGGATGTGTCATCCTTATGGTCATGTGAAGCAAATGCAACTGTCTGAATAACGCTGTTCACATGGTAGAAATATGCTTTGATTTATCTTAGCATACGTCATTCTTCGTATGCAACTGATTTGAAATTTCTTGTGCAGTCTGCACAAAAGTCCGATTTTTAAAGAAAGACAGTGTCCGACTTGAACACCGCCTCTTTTTTACACTGCTGTACACACCTGTTGTGTGACCGGCAACATTACACCATGCACGCCCGTGCATTATAATTTCCCGATATTTCCGGCAGCTCCGACATCACAGACAGTTCTAAAATATCTCCCGACGCCCACACAAGGATCGTTTCTCCAGAAATCGAAGCCATCCCGGTTTTGAAACATTCATGGAATATTCTTTGAAGACTTCCATGGAAGATCTCATAGAATGCTCCATAGAATATTGGTTTCCACCCTGACTATTGCCCACGTTCCGACTTTCAGGCGGCATTTCAACATTTATCCCAAGTCCCGAACGCCCCTTCTGTAGCCGCTCCGCCGGTTCATTGGACAGTCTTATTTCCGGCATGACCGGCATATCCTGCACATTCTGTACGGACTGCACAGACCGCCCCCGGATGCAGCCGGTTCCTTTGGACCTATGCTCATCACAGGCTTTTTGCGACAGGCTCATTTGCTTTTCCACCACGTTGCGATTTTGGGGATTCAGCTCTTTTTTTCTCCGCTTCACCCGCACAACCCGCGGTGCCCTGACTGACTCAATGTAGAGACATCCTCTTCCGCTGCATTTTTCTAACAGGATTTCAAGAAAATTGTACCATAATAATTTCTACGGTATTTTTTTCTGTTTCCCTGAATTCGGACTGTACCCAGCCTGTCTTTGCCGTCTGCTTTATTTTTGATCGATTCTTCACCGTAAAACTGATCTGTCATTATGCCTTACTGTTATAATAGCTATTGTTATAATAACTGCTGTTATAACTTCTGTGAATTATTCGCGTAGCGTGCATAACGGTTATAATTACTGCTCGCCTGCGCACTTGATTTCTCGAGTTCCGTCACCTTTTCTTTTGCATATTTGCCGATCTGGCCTGACAGATTCGACACCTTTTTGGCAAATCCATCTTCACCGGTAAACAGTTTCTTTACCTGGCTGATATCGGCTGCCTTTAATTTGTTTTCGTCCAGTTCTAATGTCCCGTCACCTTTTATCGTAATTCCGATCTCACGGAGTTCCTTGTTTTCCGCATTTGCATAATTTTTTCAGTTTTTGGCATAATTTGAATCAACAATATCGCCGGACTGTGCGAGACGCTTCATCAGATAATTATAGTCATTCACAAACGACTCTATATTATCCGCCACATTTTCCTTCAGCTTTGTCTCATCTTCCTCGTCAAATACGGAAGTACCATCCGTTTTAAAAACTTTCCCAACCGTTTTTCCACACGTTCCGCAGCCGTCTCCATACCACTGTACAAAAGCGTCTGCGTCCGGTTTGCAAGTAACTGCTCCGCAGATGACGTCTTTCCACTGTTTGCATTTAATTTTGAAAGAAGCTGACTGATCGACTGTCCGAACTCCCGGAAGTGCTCTTTTGTGTTCTCTGCTGTTTTGTCGTAAATGTCTTCGTCTTTGCAATACGTTTCATCCGCGCACGCACAATGGTGCTGTTTAGTCTGTTCCCAACTCTCATACTCATTTTCCCCATTTCACAACTCATTTTATGACAACAGTTAAGTTCTTCCCGTTATACAGCTGATTTTTCATCCATATAACAAAATGGTGCCTGTTTTTCCGGGTATTTCATTCCTTTGAAAATCAGACGCCATCCTTAGCTTTCTCCTGTTATGTAATTTATATCGTCATAAAATCAGAATACTTTACAAAAAAATCTCTTGACACTTTTCTTGTATTATTGTATTATTTCGCTAGTACAAAGAAACGAGGTGATACAATGGCATGGAACCTTAATTCCGACCGTCCTATTTTTATACAGATCGTCGAACGGATCGAAATGGATATCATTTCGGGCAAATATAAACCCGGAGACAAACTGCCTTCTGTCCGTGACCTTGCCGCCGAGGCAGCGGTAAATCCAAACACGATGCAGAAAGCTTTCACAGAACTTGAACGAACCGGTCTTGTTTTCTCACAGCGGACAACCGGACGATTTATTACGGAGGACACTTCCCATGATCGATGAATTAAAATCAACACTTGCAAAAGATAAAATTACAGAACTGCTCTCATTTATGCAGCAGCTCGGCTTTCAGGAAAATGAGATTCTGGCTATGATCGGTCAGACCATGAAAGGAGAAAAATGATGGGCACATTACTTGAATGCAAAGATCTCACCAAAAGTTTCAGTGGAAAAACAGCGATCGACCACATTGATCTTTCGATTGAGAGCGGACATATCATTGGTCTGCTCGGTCCAAACGGCAGCGGAAAGACAACACTGATCAAAATGATCAACGGACTTTTAACCCCGACCTCCGGCACCCTCTATTACAAAGAAAATCCAATCGGTGTCGAGAGCAAACGCCACATTTCCTATCTGCCGGATCATAGTTATCTGAATATGAACCAGCGTGTGAAAGAGATCATCGCCTTCTTTCAGGACTTTTATGAAGATTTCGACAGCGAACGCGCCTATGATATGCTGCAAAAACTAAATATCAATCCAAATGATTCTCTAAAAAAGCATGTCAAAGGGAACGAAAGAAAAGTGCAGCTTATCCTCGTCATGAGCCGCAAAGCAGAATTATATATTTTAGATGAGCCGATCGCAGGTGTCGATCCCGCTGCGAGAGATTACATTTTAGACGTGATCTTAACCAATTACGATCCGTCCGCTTCCATCCTGATTTCAACGCACCTGATTGCGGATATCGAAAACATTTTAGACCAGGTTATTTTTATTCAGAACGGACAGATCCGTCTCTCATCCTCTGTGGACGATATCCGCGCCGAGGAGGGGAAATCCGTCGATGCACTGTTCCGGGAGGTATTCAGATGTTAGGAAAAATTATTTAAATACGAATTTAAAAACACATACAAGTTAATGTTCATCATCTATGGCGTTATGGCGTTTGTTACCATCCTTGGCTGTATTGCCATGTACGGTGACAGTGATCCTGCCGGCACAGAAAACCAGTTACAGGAGATCTTCTTTACAGCAGCTATGGTATTTTATGTACTCGGCGTATTTGCACTTTTCGTGGTAAGCTATGTATATATGTGTGTACATTTTTATAAGACAATGTATTCTGATCAGGGATACCTGACACACACACTGCCGGTTGGCCAGATGTCAATTTTTTAATGTAAAACTGCTCGTTTCCCTATGCTGGCTGATGCTCTCCCTGATCATTATGTTTGTATCGATCTTCGCCCTGGGCTGTGCGGCAAACAGAGGATTTTCCTTTGATGCAGATTTTGATATGCTCATGGTAGATTTCCAGAATCTGTTTGGCATGTCTCTCCATACGTTTAGCATTTATATGATTTTTTGCCATGATCTTATCCTGCCTACAGTACCTTTTTGATGGTATTTGCAAGCGGTTCTATCGGTCAGCTCTTTACAAAACATAAAGTAGGAGCTTCCATCGGTGCCGGAATCGTCTTTTACATGTCAGGTCAGATTGTATCCTCGATCATCCTGGTACTTACCGGATATTTTGGTGTCATGAACAACGTCAATGTTGTAACTTATAATGCCACTGAAAACGTTACATTCAGCACAACTGTTTCCTCTATGCTGTTTTTCCGGATCGCTCTTTTCGATCATCGAATGTGTTGTTTTCTATATCGTGTGCATGGTTATCATCAAAAACACCTTAATCTGGAATAACTGCAACATTTCATTTTCACAAAATTGATTGCTAAACAGCCGCTCTGCTTTAAAAACGGAGCGGCTGTTTTTTATCCGGTTTTTATCCTTACCGAATACCTGTCCTCTTTCATGCTGTTGCCTGATGTATTTTCTTTTTTAACACTAAAAGACTTTCCCGCATCCACTCCACAAATTTCGACAGATACCGCAGAATGGACTCCGCTGCAACCGTAAATACCGCAGTCAGCATCATACACTGCCCTGAGATATCCCTGATTGCAAATAAGTGGCTGACAAATATCATGCAGAACAGCCAGCCGGCGACCATTCCAACCATCAGTACCCGGTGTCCGGCCGTCATCGGTTTTGCGATCTGATATAAGATCATAAATCCAACAATAGCAACAAGTATCGTACAGGATGTCGAAATGTCCTCTTCGTTCACACCAAATACCTGACAAAACAATACCAGACTGCTGACAGCAAAGAAATCGGTAAGTCCGGCAGGCAATGCCTTCAACAACACATTTGTCATAAAAATGTCCCTGTATGCGGTCTTTGTTTGGCTCTAATGCAAGCACAAAAGACGGAATTCCAATCGTAAACATACTGATCAGCGAAATCTGTGACGGTTCCAGTGGATAATTGATCATAGAGATCATGGAAAATACTGCAAGCAGCATGGAAAAAAATATTTTTAACCAGGTATAAGCTTGCCGAGCGCTGGATATTATTTACCACTCTCCGCCCTTCCATCACTACAGAGGGCATCCTTGAAAAATCATTGTCCAAAAGAACAAGCTGTGCCACCTGCGATGCAGCCTCGCTTCCCGATGCCATTGCGATACTGCAGTCCGCATCTTTTAATGCCAGCACATCATTGACACCGTCACCCGTCATGGCAACCGTTCTTCCCTGTGCTTTCAGCGCTTCCACAAACTTTAACTTCTGATCAGGTGTCACCCTGCCAAAAAATCTGATATTTTGCTACAGCCTGTGCGATACTCTCATCTGTTGTCAACGTGGATGCATCCACATAGTTATCTGCGCCACAGATTCCCGCTTTTTCCGCAATTTCAGCAACAGTCTTAGGATTATCCCCGGAGATAACCTTGATCTCCACACCACGCTCTGTAAAATAGGAAAAGGTTTCCTTTGCTCCTTCCCGTATCGCATTTGTCAGCATGATAAACGCGATCGGTAATACTTTTTTCCGTAAGCTGCTGTCCGTCTAAAATTCCCTCATATCTGCCATACACAAGGACACGATACCCTTTCTCACTATACGCTTCTATTCGGTCTTTGTACTCTGCATAATCCTCCCGAAGCACAAATTCAGGTGCCCCGATCACATAACTTTTTCCCTCTGAAATGATTCCACTGTACTTTGTCTTTGATGAAAATGCAAATACCTTTTCTGCTTTCTTTATCTTTGTTAAAGTATCCGGCTTAAAATATGTCTTTAATGCCTCCATTGTTGCATTATCGGCATCCATGTCTGCCGCAAACTCACCGATCATGCCCTTTATCTGCGCATGTTTTGTTCCTGTTCCTCACCGCACTTTACATCGACATATACTTTCGTATCACCGTCTTTCTCATAAACTCTTTTCGTCAGGTCTTCTGCAAGAATAAACTGATCCACTTCCATCTCCGGCACTGTAATTGTTCCTGTCTTGTCCACACAAAGTACATCTACGCGGGCTAACGTTTCAATACATTTCATATCATGGATCAAAACCTGCTGCTTTGCCAGACGCATGGCACTTACCGCCATGGCAACGCTCGCTAACAGATAAAGTCCCTCCGGTATCATTCCAATGATCGCTGCGACCATACTTGTCACACTGTCCCGCAAAGGGGTTCCCGCATATACAAACTGCTGTACAAAAAGAATGATACCAATGGGAATGATCACAATACCGACTGCCTGCACCAGCCGGTTCAAAGAGCGGATCATCTCTGACTGTTCTCCCTCTTTCGTCTGTGTTGCACGGTGAGTAAGTTTTGATATATAAGACTCTTCCCCAACTTTTGTCAGCTGTGCCAGACAGCTGCCGGACACCACAAAGCTGCCGGACAGCAGTTCATCGCCATTTTTCTTTACAATTTCATCCGCTTCTCCGGTAAGGAGTGATTCATTCACATTTAACTGCCCTTCTAACACAACTGCATCCGCCGGTATCTGTCCGCCCGCAGAAAGCTCCACGATATCATCCATCACCAGTTCTTCTGCCGGTATTTCTTTTTTACTGCCCTCCCGGATTACCCGTGTTTTCGGACTGTTTAAGATAGACAGATCATCCAGAACCTTTTTTCGAGCGGATCTCCTGCACGATTCCGATCAGCGTATTTGCAACAATGATTGGAAGAAATGTCAGATCCCGGAAAGCACCAACGCCGATTAACAATAACGCGATCACTAAAAATATCAGGTTAAAATATGTAAATACGTTTGATTTTACGATCTCTTTCGTCGTCTTTGTCGCCGACTCCGCTTTTTATTCCAGAGACCCTTTTCTTTCCGCTCTGCCACCTGCTGTGCGGTCAGTCCCCGGATCGTTTCTGTCTGTTCCCGGTCTGCATTTTCTGCCACTTCTTTTCCCGTCTGATTCTGTTTTTCGTTTTCTGCCATTTCTTTCTCTGTCTGGTTCACATTTTCCTCCATATAGCTATACCTCTTAGTATTCATCACTGTCACTCTGACTCATTTACAATTCATCATAACTTTGCTTACAAGTATAACCAATATTTTTGGAAAAAAAAGTAGGTTTTGGATAAGATTTAAGGAATATTTTAGATGTGTTAAGAAATTTTTTTTTATAAAAAAGTTTTTATGAAAAAAATGCCGGACATCAGCAGTTTCCACTGACTCCGGCATTTTTACCATCACTGGTCTATTATTTATTGCTCAGATATTCATCGATTCCCTTTGCGGCAGCTTTTCCTGCACCCATGGCAAGAATTACAGTTCATTTTCTGCGGTTGATCTCAAGTCCTTTTGTGGTAGATGAGATCAATGGGTTTGGAGAAGTACCAAGTGACATGATCACGGTATCTGCCTCGATCTCATACTCGGAACCAGGGATCTCTACCGGACGTCTTCTTCCGGAAGCATCCGGTTCACCGAGTTCCATCTTAATGACTTTCGCGCCTTTTACCCAGCCATTCTCATCGACAAGAATTTCCGTCGGGTTCTGGAGCAGATCAAAGATCACTCCCTCTTCTTTTGCATGATGTACTTCCTCCACACGCGCCGGAAGCTCTTCCTCGCCACGGCGGTATACGATATGTACCTCCGCGCCAAGTCTCATTGCAGTTCTCGCAGCATCCATAGCAACGTTACCGCCGCCGACAACGATCACTTTTTTGCCTGCCTTGATCGGTGTATCAAAGTCATCTAAGAATGCTTTCATCAGGTTGTTTCTGGTCAGGAACTCATTTGCAGAAAATACACCCATTGCCTGCTCGCCCGGAATACCCATAAATCTTGGGAGTCCGGCACCGGAACCGATAAATACTGCTTCAAATCCCTCGTTGTCCATCAATTCATCGATTGTAACAGATTTACCGATAACAACGTTTGTCTCGATCTTAACACCGAGAGCTTTTACATTTTCCACCTCAGCAGCAACAACCTTCTGTTTCGGAAGACGGAACTCCGGAATACCGTAGATCAGTACGCCGCCTGCCTCATGTAAAGCCTCAAAGATCGTAACATCATAGCCAAGTTTTGCCAGATCTCCGGCACAGGTTAAACCTGCAGGGCCGGAACCGATGACTGCAACCTTATGTCCGTTTAATTTCTCTGCTTTTTTGGACGGTTTAATGCCATGTTCTCTTGCCCAGTCTGCAACGAAACGCTCTAATTTACCGATTGCAACCGGATCTCCCTTGAAACCGCGGATACATTTACCTTCACACTGGCTTTCCTGTGGGCAGACACGTCCGCAGACAGCCGGAAGTGCGGATGACTGGCTGATCATATGATATGCTTCCTCAAAGTTGCCTTCCTTTACTTGTGCGATAAATGCCGGAATATTGATAGAAACCGGACATCCCTTCATACACTGTGCGTTTTTACAATTTAAGCAACGGGAAGCCTCAGCAACTGCCTCTTCCTCGTTGTATCCATAACATACTTCCTCAAAATTCGCAGCACGAACCTGTGGCTCCTGCTCACGAACCGGTACTCTCTTTAATACGTCCATTATTTGTCACCTCCCCTCCATTAATGACACTGGCCACAGCCACCGTGATGGGTGTCGCCTTCCTGTAATTTCAGCATGGCTCTTCCTTCTTCGGTCTTGTACATCAGCTGTCTCTTCATTGCCTGATCAAAGTCTACCAGATGACCGTCGAACTCCGGTCCGTCTACACATGCAAACTTCACTTCCCCGCCTACTATCAGACGACAGGCACCACACATACCGGTTCCGTCTACCATGATCGGATTCATGGAAACAACGGTTGGAATTCCTAGTTCTTTTTGTCAGTCATACGAAATTTCATCATGATCATCGGTCCGATTGCCACACAGTGGTCATAGCGTTTTCCCTGCATCCCAGAGTTCCTGTAACTGATTAGTTCCCATACCGTGGAATCCATAAGAACCATCATCGGTCGTCACATAGAGATTTGTCGCAACTTCTTTCATCTGGTCTCTAAGATCAACAGATCTTTTGTTACTTAGATCCCATGATCACATCACAGTCCACGATGTCCGACAGTCTGGAATACGATCGTGATCGTACCCTCTTCCCTGTCATAATCACAAATGGTAAGCGGAATACGCTCTCCTTCCTCATCAATTTTTACAATTACAAACTGTCCCGGCTCACAATACTGTGCGACACGGGGTGCCTTGACATCCATAAGATAGATCTTGTCTGCCAGTTTTTCTCTTCTAACGATTGGATACATGGTCTCCTCCTAACATTTTTATATACATCAACATGCCCGTCAAAGTATTTATTTTCATACTTTAACATAATAAAGGAAAACACGTTAAATTTCAACGGCTTTCCTCTATTTTTTCTCAATTAGTTCTGTTTTTTCTCAAATTATTACTGCCAGATCCTGCAAAAAATCCTATTTTTCTTATTCTGCCTTGAAAACAGGATCCTGTTGTTGACTAACCATCATTCCGCCTTGCGAAAACAGGATCCTGTCATTGTCCAAACGCTTTCCGGCACAGACCGCAAACTGCTCTAACAGATCCTCCACCGTCATGCCCGCACGTTTTTCTCCGCTCACATCTAAGATGATATTTCCGGAATCCATCATCAGAGTACGGTTTCCAAGTTCGAGTGCCTGGTGCATATTGTGGGTTACCATAAGGCAGGTGATCTTTCGCTCTGCAACGATCTGTCTGGTCAGGTCGAGCACTTTTTTTGCGGTTGCCGGATCCAATGCCGCCGTATGCTCATCTAACAGCAGGATCTTTGGTGTGACCATCGTCGCCATAAGAGCGTAAGTGCCTGTCTCTGTCCTCCGGACAAAGGAGTCCTACCGGCTGCTTCATGCGATCTTCCAATCCCATGTCAAGCAGTGCGAGGTGCTCTCTGAATTTTGCTTTATCCGCCGCATTGATACGGCTGAAATATGCATTTTTTGAGGTTTTGGCGCGAAGATAGGCAAGTGCCATATTTTCCTCGATCGTCATATGCGGCGCGGTTCCCTTCAATGGATCCTGAAACAAATGACCGATCACCTTGCTCCGACATGTTCTTTCTTGATAGTGATATCCTCCCCATCTAACACAATAAGTCCCCGGTCGATAAAAAATGCTCCGGTGATTGCATTAAATAATGTAGATTTACCTGCTCCGTTGCTTCCAATGATCGTGGCAAAGTCTCCATCCTGCAAGTTCCAGATTCAGATTTTTTAATGCTGTCTTTTCATTGACAGTTCCCGGATTAAAAGTCTTGCTGACATTTTTCATAATTAACATGATCTCTTTCCTCCTCATCCTGTTCCTGTCTCTGTTTCTGATACTGTTCCAGATAAACATGGTTCTGTGCGCACCACTCTGCGGCGCTGTTTCATAAACAGCTGCCTGCTTTTTCAGATAAGGCAGTGCGATCGCAAATCGCAACAATGAGTGATGATACCAGTTTTAAACACTCTGCCGGTACATTTAATCTTAGAGCAATCGCTACGATAAAGCGATATAGGCAGCTTCCTAAAATAACGCCGGTCACACGCTGTAACACACCGCCTTTTCCAATGATAGATCCCCAATGATCAGACTCGCGAGTGCGATTGTTACCATTCCGGTTCCAAGATTGATATCACAGGATTTCTGATACTGCGCAAGCAGTCCGCCGGAGAGACCGGTCAGGGCATTGGCAACGCAGAGCCCGATCGTGATCATAAGACCTGTATTGATACTTGATGCCCTTACCATATCAGGGTTGTCGCCTGTGGCACGGATGGAAAGCCCCAGTCTCGTATTTAAAAACCATGCCAGTATCAATGCCGACAATCACAACAAATGCTGCAACGATCAGTTTATACCAGGTTCCCCCGATATGATCTTTCGCCCATGAAAAACCGTATCACAGGAAAAAAGATTGATATTGGATGCAAATCCCATCACCGCAATGTTGATCGTGTATAATCCTGTATTTACGATAATACCAGCTAAGATAGACTGGATACCCATTCTGGTCTGTAAAAATGCAGTAACGAATCCCGAACAGACTCCTGCTGCCGCCGCCGCAAACAGTCCTAGGACCGGATGACCGGCTTAAAGTCACGGTCGCACAGACGGCACATCCCAGGGTAAAACATCCATCGGTCGAAAGATCTGCAATGTTAAATACTGAAGGACATAAATAATGCCAGTGCCAACCAGTGCATAGATAAATCCAAGTTCTAATGCGCTCTGTACAATGGAAAGTGTAATGATCGAACCCATAATCTCCGGTTCCGTTTTTCTTCTATTCCGCTTTTATTCAAATTCTTCTGCTGTGGTAACTTCTTTTAATTCCTCACACATATCTTTAAATACACTGTAGTCAATGCCAAGTGCCTCTGCTGTCTCGGTATTGATCAGTAACAATTCCGGTATCCATTGTGCGCACTGCCATAGGATGATGTCTTGCCTTCGGTTAAAAGATTCCACTGCCATATCCGCGGTTTCCTGTCCCAGACCTACATAATTCACACCATAACCAAGAACGCACCGTTTAATGCAAAAGGAATCGGCTCCGGTATAATGCGGGATACCTTGCGTCAATAAATTTTTCAAAGATTGCAAGTTCTGCGGTCATTACTGTATTGTCTGTCGGTGTAAATACCGCATCCACACCGGCAGCTACAAACGCATCTGCTGCTGCGATACCTCTGCATTTGTGGTTCCTGTCTTTTCAATATATTCAAGACCGTTTTCCTCACAGTAAGCGATCGCATCCTGAATGGAAACCGTTGAAGAATCCTGACTCTTATCATACAGCAAATCCGATTTTCTGCATCCGGGCTCCGCTGCCGTGATCAGTTTCATAACAGCCGTTGGTGTCAAGTTCATCGGATGTGCCTGTAATATTGGCTCCCGGAGCATCTGCACTTGCTACAAGTCCTGCTCCGACCGGATCGGATACGGCGGAAAATACTACCGGGATCTGATTATCTTCCGTTGCGTTCTGCATGATCATGGCTGCCGGCGTTGCGATCGGAATGATCAGATCGACGTTCTCTGCCACAAGATCTGCTGCGATCTGATTTAAGGTAGAGGAATCTGCCTGACCATTATAGGTGTAATCTGCATAATCAAATGTCACACCAAGTTCTGCTCCTTTTGCATCAAGCTCTGCCTCGATCGCCTTCTCGATCTGATTTAAGGATGCATCATCTACATACTGTACGATACCAACTTTGTACACGCTTTTGTCTGCAGTATTCTGTCACATCCGTTGGCATCTCTTTTATTTCTGCGGTATTTGCATTATTCTGTGCATTTGTGTCTGTTTTCGCATTATTTTCCGTGCTGTTTCCACATCCACCAAGCACACTTCTGCTGTCATTGCCATCATTAATACTGCTGCTGCCATCATTTTTCTTTTCATTTCTTTCCCCTTTTAAGCCGTTTTTTGAAAGAAATCCAGTTTTGAAAGTTATAAGAATCATGTATTGCGGTTTTGTTTGCAAAAAAAAAATTTTTCGCACTTGTTCTCCTCCAGGCGGGTTAAATTTGGAAAAAGTTTTTCCGCCGCAGTGGAATTGTCATCATGCAAACTTTCGTTTACAATGTAAATGAATTTTACATTAAAAAACCGCCTCAGGTTCTTGCCTGAGACGGTAATAGTATCTATTATCGCGGTACCACTCATATTGACTGAAAAGTCCACTCACTTCATGTACAACCATACATGCCGGATGGGTAACGGGTCCGGTTCCCGGCGGCGCCTACTAAATCCTGTTCAGGCCGCCCTCAAAAGTCCATTCAGCAAATCCATCCATACTGCAATCCCACCACCTGCAGCTCTCTGTAATATCAACATACTTACTATTCTTTCTCAACGGTTTTTCTTTATGGGTATACTTTAATATATTAAAGTGATTTTGTCAACACATTTTTATTTTCTTTTTATTTACTTTTTTTCTCACACGGATTCATGTTATAATGTTGATGTATTATCCCATATAACTCCATAAATATAATTATGGGCTGGGAAATCCATATTTTTATTCAAAAGAAAAGTGGTATTTACCACGGAATGGAGGATTTTATAATGTATAAATTTACAGACGACTATTTAATTGAATTGACGAGATTGATAATGAGCATCGTCGGTTATTTCAGATGATAAATGAAGCGATTGACCTTTCAAAAAGAAAGTTCAGATATCTCTGTTATCTCCAAGAATCTGGTTTCCGGATTGAAAAATTACGCTGCAACACATTTCGCCCATGAGGAAGCTTACATGGAGCATATTCATGATCCTGAGCTTCCGATCCAAAAAAAAGAACATGAAGCATTTACAAAAAATCAACACTTTTGCTCTGGATACTTCTTCCCCGGAAGCAGCAAGGCAATCCCTAAACGACCTGCTGGCTTATCTGGCTCGCTGGTTATACCGGCATATCTTAAGCAGTGATACGATGATCGGAAAATGTCTTCTATTTCTTCTGATGAAGAAGATCCATTTGCATTTTGCGAAAATACAAAACCGGCGTTGAGTTAATTGATACTGAGCACCGACGGCTGTTTGAGATCATTCACGATACCAACGATCTGATTCACGCAGAACTTCTGCATGACAAATATGATGAGATCATGCACCTGCTTGCAGAATTAAAAGACTATACAGAATTTCATTTCCGTGATGAAGAAAATCTCATGGAACGCATCCATTATCCGGAAATCAGTGCTCAGAAACGTGCACATGCTGCCTTCGTGGAACGTCTTGTTGAGGTTGATTTAACAGATTTGGACGAAATGGATGACAATCAGCAGGAATATCTGATTGACCTGATCAATTTTTTTGTCCGGATGGCTGATCAACCACATTTTTAGGTTCCGATAAAAAGATTGGTGAGTATATGCGTGAACATGGAATCAAGGAAGAATAGGTTCAAAGAAAAACAAGAACACAAAAAATAATATCTGATTACTAAAATTTTAAAAGGACAGAAACTGATTCTTCGGATTCCAACTTCTGTCCTTTTCCTCTATGCATCTATTTGTTACTGTTCACATCTCCAAGTGTGACCAGCAGCGATTATTCTCCCAGCTTACACATGTAGAACATATCCGGTTTACGAGAAATATACCAGCTCATCTTCCGGTTTTTCTGCCGGTTCGATGGATACCGGATAAAGTACCGGTCCTTTTCCCTTATACTCTCTCGCAAATTCCACATGCACTTCCGCAGTGATATTGATCCAGGATTTGTGCGGGATCTTGTCCTCATCCGCATATTTACACTTAAATCCGATAAATGTCACATCCTCGATGCAGCATGTCATCGCAAAACTCCCGGCACAAACACTCCTTTTTAAGTTTTTCCGATTGTATACCAATGCCAGGAAAGATACTTTTTGCCCTCATATTTTTCGGATTATCCATACAGTCCATGTACCAGATTGCATAGTCTGCATCGGTGATCTCGATCACATCCGCAGAAAGATCAAACGGAAGTTCCTCCGGACGTTCATCAAGCTGCCGTCCTCTCGCTCGAAGACGAGCTGTGCCTTGCGGTTCTGTGCCTTGCATCTGCATGATGATGGTGATGATCATGGTCATGACATCCACATGTGCACTCATCTCCATGATCGTGGTGATGCTCGTGATCATGGTCATGGTCATGATCGTGATGATGCTCGTGATCGTGGTGGTCATGGTCATGATGGTGATCATGATCGTGACATCCGCACGTACAGTCATCTCCGTGATCATGCTCATGATCATGTCCGCTCTTTGCCTCATCCATCATTGTCTCCTCAAGAGACTTATAGTTCTGCATAGCCTCTCGGATAGCAGCTCCATCAAGCTCATCCCATGGAGTTGTAATGATTGTTGCATGATCATTCTTCTCTCTGATCATGGCTACTGCCTTCTCTATCTTGTCCTGTGTAGTTGTCTGTGTTCTACTCAGGATGATAGTGTTGGCACTCTCTATCTGATTGTTGAAGAACTCACCGAAGTTCTTCATGTAAATCTTGACCTTTGATACATCTGCAACAGTTGTATAGCTGTCAAGCTCCACATCGAGATCTGCTGCCACATCTTTAACTGCCTTGATAACGTCAGACAGTTTGCCAACTCCTGATGGCTCAATAATGATCCTGTCAGGTGTATAGTCTGTTATAACCTGCTTGAGTGCAGTACCAAAATCTCCGACCAGTGAACAACAGATACAGTGAACACAGTGTTGTCTTTTCCGGCACCTGATGATGATCCCCAGTGCCATATAAGCCCCCGCCGGAACGTTCAGGTTAATATGATTTAACACACATTCCTGATTTTTTCTTGTACTGGAAAGAAACATTTTCAAAGCTGGTTCCTTTTGACATTGACCAGCTCTTTTGCATCCTCTTTATCTGCAATATCCGGTTCGATCGCCATGATCTCCTGAAAACGTTCAAACCCGGTATATCCGTTCT
>VOFB01000440.1_pt1 | contig 31013 bp, 53 predicted proteins | sample 5384141 | NCBI WGS metagenome assembly VOFB01 (sample SAMN12384721, study PRJNA508395) | human gut metagenome | isolation source: healthy gut A | host: Homo sapiens | reverse complement strand
TCCTTCTGCCTTGCCTTTTTTTCTGCCGTCCGGCATCCAGTTCCCTTTGCGGAGGAACTCCCCAGGAATAACCGTCATTCTCCTTCATGCCCTGCGTATAGCCGTAACATTTCTCATATGTGTCATCTATATGCATATATGATATTTGTCGGAATATAGTTTCCAAAATTAACTGCCTTATTCTCTCGCTAAAGCGTCTAATATTTTCTTCTCATATCTCCGGATCAGTCTGCATTCTTTTTATAAGCGGCATCCGTAATATCTATAATATCATTTCTATTCCGCTGCGATGGATGTGTATATAATGAAATCTTTTCATTAAAATACCCCTTGTATTCCTCAAAGTCATATCTTCTGGGGAAACCTGACTTTTGTCTGTGACCTTTTCCGCCAAATCCCGCTTGTTTTTCCTCCTTCCTCAAACCCATGTAACTCTTTGCTGTTTCACTAATAACTGCCATAAACTGAACCTACTTCCATTACTACATTCTCCTTCCTTTTTCATATTTTTTTAATTTATTTCCTTCTCTTTGCGGCATTACTGTGACTTTAAACACATCGTTTTTTTTTTGATATCCATATCTCCAAGATAATGGTCTGCCACATCCTTTACATTTTTAACCCTATTCCATGCTCCATCAAAATATCCGGCAGATCGCTCTGTTTCGTTGTCATCGGGACGATACCTCCATCTTCCCATATCACTTTCCATCAAAGCTGTTTTCCACTTCAATCAGTAGGAAATGATTCTTTTTCTTTAAAGTCAGATTGATATATCGCTGTTCCTGCTCCAGTTTCTCGCAGGCTTCTATGGCATTGTCTAAAAGGTTATTCAGAATGATACCTATATCAAATGCAGAAATTGTGTCTGTTTCCCCCAAGTTAAATTTTACTTGAAACGAAATACCTGCATTTTCCGCTTTCTGGTATTTATCATTGATAATCACATCTGTGACCGCATTTCCTGTGTATTGAATTTATAGTCCATAGTCTGTATGGTTTCATCCAGTTTTTTCGATATAATTCTCTACTTCATCATATTTCTCACTTGCCACCAGCCCTTTTATATTCGTCATATGGTTTTTTCATCTCATGCCTTACTTTGCGAATGCTCCCATTAGAAGTTCTCTGCTTCTTCCAGTCTCTGCTTCATGGCTTTGACCTGTTGTTCTTCCACAAAATATGTTTCTGCGTTTTTTTTGAAGCTCCCTGTAATCCTGGTAGATGTATATTGCCGAAATTTCCCCACATAGATAAGAACCGCAATTATCGGTAATTTCCACAACATTTCCTGCTTGTCATCATACAACAGAAAAACTCCACCCTCGATTTGCACTACGGAAAGGTCTACGCTTATTCCACAATCATACTCCCTACAATATTCAGTACTGAAAGGAATATCGTTTCCTGCCATCTCAGCATAAACGGTTTCTTTACGATTTTTATCACGACACCTGTCATAATCAGTAATACCAACGTGTACGATAAAAAAGCAGGATGCCCATACCTATCGCCATACCCAGATAAACCCGAAATATATATTCCTCACTCAGAACATCCAACCTCTAAATATGCTCTCCACTGTACATTGATAAATACTGTCTGCAATCAAATAACTTAACGCATGAAAATTGTAAAACAGCAAATAGTATGAATACCGCCTTTTCCAAATGTTTTGGTACTTGCAAAAACAATATCCCAACACAATGACAGCGGACATTATATATCGTATTACCCCCGGCTTTTCCAGCCATAGCCCCATGCAGATATTCATCACTGCCAATATTCCTGCAACAATCCATATCCCTTTCTCCCACCGAAAAATACATTCCACAATACCAGAAAAAGAACGATTTGCAGAATAATAGGATAGATTTCAAAAAGCTTGCGAATGATTTCATATGTAACCTGACTCAATTATCTTTCCTCCAAAATGTATTCCAAATAACGCTTTACAAAGTCCTGATATTTATACTTGGATATCAGCAGACTGTCCCCGTTTCTCATTTTCACCTCTGTCCGGTCATATCGTTCCACATATTTTATGTTAACCAGATACCCTTTGTGTATACGGAAAAAATCCGGCTTAAGCTCGCTTTCCAGTGAGCTGATCTTGTCATAATATTCAATTTTTTCATGCCGCAAATACAAGGTCACTTTTCGATTACTGCTTTCAATATAGTAAATATCATCTGCTGAAACACTTCTTGTTCTATTTCCATTCCGAACTAATACTTCTTTTGGTTTTTCCTTTTTCTTTGCCATCAAATATTGATACTCCCCGTATGGTCTGTGCAAAAAAACCTGCTCAAAATTGCTTTCCTGAATCGGTTTTACAATATACTGAAAAGCATTAACAGAAAAAAGCCTCCTGCATATATTCGGATATCCGTTACAAATATCAGAAGCGGCAGGCTTCCCCACACTGCTTCTTTCTTGCTTTCCATCTGGCTCCTGAGCTGCTTTGCCACAGTCATTCCATCCTCATCTCCCATAGAGATATCCAGAAAAAAAGTATGTCTATTTCTTCTGCATTTGTCTCATCCTGAAACTCCAATAATTCCTTGCCCGATGAAAACTCTGTTATCTTACAAAAAAGTTTCCTGCTTCTGTATCAGCTTGCGTATGTAAATGCGTATATTTTCCTCATCATCGCAAATTGCTATGTTCAACTGTTCCACCTCATTTTCATGGCTCATTATCAAATATGGATAACATCATCTATTGTTCATTTATATTATCGGCAGATTTCTTTCTTTAAATTCGGAAATGTTGTGACTGGACTTCTGAATGTTGCGACTGGACTCTAATCTTCCCGACAATTATCATCTGAATTGATTTTCTCCATCCGTAACCTTGCCTGTTCCCTTTGTTCGTCACTTAACCTTCTCGGCTTACGATAACCACATAACAGGAAAAAGCAGATAGATTGCTACCTGCTCTTTCCATAAAACTTTATAAACTTGCTTCCTGACGCTTGGTCTTTGGTTTCTCCGGCATCTTCTGATCGGATATTTTCTGCTTCATCTTTGGAAAATCTAATGCAAACATATTATCGAAGTAAGAAAAACAAAGTACCTTTGCAGTGTCCTCTCGCTTCTTTGCCATTTCTCGAACAGATGGGATTTTTTCGCCTGCTGAAAGTTGTCCACTATAAATCGCACACTTTATTTTTTTTATAAGTTGCAAATAAATATGTTCCACATCGTGAAACACCCATTCATCATAAATCATAGATTTTATCTCCTTTATCACACCAACAGACAATACGATTAAAAAAATTGCCTGATTTACTCATTCGCTTTTTAAGCAGAAAAAGTACAATGAAACTATCAAACGAAAAGGAGATTAAAATATGGCAACATTATTAGAAGCAAATGAAGTAACAAAATCTATGCTAAAGGGCAACGTCAAGCCTAAATAAAGTATCTTTCAATGTAGCAGAAAGTGAATTTATCGCTATTATGGGTGCTTCTGGCTCTGGAAAGACTACATTGCTTAATGTTCTTTCCACTATTGATACCCCTACAAGTGGCAAAGCATTATAATCAATGGTGTTAATTTAAAACAACTGAGCGACACAGGTTCTGCGGATTTCCGCAGGGATAATCTTGGATTTATATTTCAGGAATACTTTTACTTGACAGCCTTACCATCCGAGAAAACATCTCTGTCCCACTCACTTTACAAAAGCTTCCGCATAAAAAATCGAAAAAATGGTGCAGAGTTTAGCAGAACGCTTTGGCATTGCCTCTCAGTTAGACAAATATCCAAACGAGCTGTCTGGCGGGCAAAGACAACGAGCATCGGCGGCAAGAGCCATTGTAAAACAGCCAAGTATTTTATTTGCTGATGAACCGACAGGAGCATTGGACTCAAACTCTGCTACCGAGTTATTAAAAACTTTGAAAGAAGCAAATGATGAATTGCATACCACGATACTAATGGTCACACATGATGCATACGCTGCAAGTTTTGCTAACCGTATTCTGATTTTCAAAGACGGAAGCATTATACGCGAACTTCTTAAACAGGATGCCGATAGACGAACATTCTATGAAACCATTGCACAGGAAGTAGCCAAATTAGATACAGAAAGATAAGGGGGCAAAATTTATGAATAATTTATCAATGTCACTTAAAAATCTTAAAAAAATTTTTCATTTTACGCCCTTTACCTTTTCTGTATCATTTGTAATTACTGTCTTTTTTGCATTTACTTCATTCTCAATGAATACAGTTATGCTTGAAAAGATATCGGTAACAAGGCGGGTTGAAATGATGTGTAACGTAATTTCTGTATTCCTAATGACTTTTGTCGTTTTTTATATGTCATATTCCAACCGTTTCTTTTTACGTCGTCGAACAAAAGAAACTTGGTGTTTACGCATTATTAGGATATAGAAAAACACAGTGTTGTCATTGCTGACAACAGAGAATTTACTGGTTTGTTTTGGAGCGTTTATAGTAGGAATACTTCTCGGTAGTTTTTTTCATAAAGGCATTGTTTTTGGCATAACCAAGTTACTGGATTTATCTATCAATAATTCAAAAATACCCTTTTTCAATGTCAATGCCATTGCAAAACAGCTTGCTTTATTTTTTGCTATCGTGATTGTATTGATGCTGTCTAACAGCAGGTTTCTTTTCAAGACATCGCTTATGGGATTAGTTAGATTTGAAAAAAGTGCTGAACGAAAAATGAAATTTCATGCTGTTCCTGCCATCGTTGGCTTTTGCTGCATTATTTTGGGGTATGTTCTTGCATTGGATATCCTCAGAGGAGATAAATCTGTTTGGTTTTCGATTGGTTATACCCCCATTGCCATGCTGACACTTGTACTCATAGTTGTGGGAACAATACTTTTATTTCATCCTTTCTTCCTTTTGTAGTACACATAAGCAAAAACAACAAACGGAAGTTTTATACAGAAATAAAATAATTACTTCCCCCAAATTTCATATACCGTATGCGTTCAAACTCTAAGACTTTAATCATGCTTACACTGTTATCCGCAAAGAACGCTTACCGTCTCCAGCGTTATGGCTTTATCTTTATACTATCCAATAGTCGCTGTGTCACGTATGGCACCGTCAGAAATTGAATGTAGAATTGAAAAATGAAAGCGAAATAGATGCAATCAAACAAATTGTAAATGAGCATTCGTCCAAAAATGATGTTTCATTCCTGCAAACGAATATTTATAAAGTTACATCTACTTCCGAACAAGTTCGCTGGAATATAGTGCGGGGAAGCTCTAAAGAACGCGATTCAGATAACGAAAAATTCTGCGAAATGCAGGGATTTGAATGTATCTCTTATTCAAACTATATAGCTCTCTTAGAAGCGCAAGGAAAAAAAGGGGCTTTGGAACAAATTGGCGAGAGCTACACGATAGTGAGTGTATTTTAGTAAAATACCAGCCAGCTTCAGACAATGACGAAACGGGTAATGTTTATCCTTTGCTTATAGGTAATGAAGAAATATCTGTAACAGTCATCGCAACTACTTTAGATAATCCCATTTCATTTGCAAATAGCATTGGTACTTTGATTGTAAGTGACGACTATATGATGCAATAGCAAAAGAAATTAGCCCCGAAACGGAAGTCCTAAGTATAAATGGGCAGTCAATCAAAGATAATGAAGCTCTGTTTCTTGATTTATCCGAATATTTAAATGATAGTCCTTATTTACAGGAAAACTCGCATAGGATACATGAGATATTTTCCCTAAGCAGTTCAACCTTCTTACTGCTTGGATTTCTTGTAATCTTGTTTTTATCGCAACTGGAAGCATATTATATTTTTAATAATCTTTCTGCCATAAGCGATTCGAAGGCTGATTATGAAATCTTAAGAAAGGACAGCCCTTATGCAGAACATTCTGAAAGAAAGCCTTATTCTGTATATTCCTACGTTTATCGCTATTCTGCTTACATTTATAATTTATATGATATATTACTGTATGACTGTCCATACTTGCTGTAAAACAGTTCTAAAGAAATAAAAAGCTATATGAAATCATCGAGTTTTATAGCTCGGCGATTTCTTACACTTTATTTGTTCACAGAGAGATAATATAATTTAATGAGAAAATAGGAAGGAGGCAAAACATGAAGCAAACAATTTTAAAGCTACTGCTTTTTATAAATTCTATTTTACTCATTGCATATATGGGGCTGACCGCTCATGCAGATTTTCATTTAAACACCAGAGGTGTCATTCCCTTATTTTTATCGTCTTTGTTGCTAATAGATGTTACTTATGTAAGTTCCTGCAACATTAGGGAAAATAAAACTATTTCCCTATTTTGTGGTTTATTAGCATTAGAAAGTTGGTATATACTCTTAGCTGCTTCGGGCAACTCCATCACAAACACTATTTTTTCGCTTTAAGTCCGGTAATATGGTGTTTTCCATTAAATTCATACTAATGTTTTTGTTCCAAAACAGCGGATACAAATATCAGAAATTAATTAATCTCTGCCTGACGGGAACTTGTATTTTTGCTCTTATTGGCGTATTGGTGTCAAGTAAAATATTTTTTCTTCTCTATTTCATACAATTTATGGCAAGCTGGCTGTGTTTTATTTTTACAGTGATATATCATAGAAAAAAGAGTTGCTTTTGTTTTTAAGTCAGAATGGAGGCATATCATTTTCTCCCTTATAGCAGTTATAGTTTTATTCCTTACTTATTATTTTTCAACAATGAGAGTTCCTGAACATCTTTCAAATTTTGGTGTATATATTCCTATACTATTGTTTTGGGTAAGCATCCACGGTATCATACTGAAAGAACAAAACAGCCTTCCATTATCTGCCGTATTCAGTAATCGCCAATTAACATTACTTATATTTTCTGGAGTAATTATTTTTAGCTTGATAGCAATAATCTTAGATGGTGGATATTCTTTGCTTTTTATTATGCTGGATGCCCTGTTTGCGTTTTTATATGTTTGTAATATTGCTTTGGATTTCAATTTCAAGAAAGGACATAATAAGATAATCAAGGAAAGCAAATACCATGTCGCACTACAACAATTACAACGGGAAGAACAGTTAAATCTTGAATTTGCAAACTTTCTCCACGATGATATTCTTCAAGACCTGCTTTCTGTAAAAAATATGATGAAAAAAAGCAGACCGCCCTGAAGTACAGAAAATTATCACGGAAACTCTCGATAATATGAATACTTATATTCGTGAGCAAAATGCAGGATTACCATCCTACGTTGCTTCCAAAACTTACTATAAAGGAAAACTACCAAAACTTGCTTGATGGTATTTCGCAATCTTTTCCGAATCGTAATATCTGTGTCTCCTTTGATTGTTCAGACTCCTTATTTCTGGTTGAGCCATACAATATCTTTGTGTACCGCCTGCTGAAGGAACTTGTCACGAATGTTTACAAACATTCGACAGGGGAAAAAGCATGGATAACCCTTACGCAGGATAATGGGATTATAATACTGAGTGTGAGTGACAATGGAACTGTTGATGCAGATGTTCTCTCATCTGCTGACAGGTTAAAACATCGAGGACTTGCAATGATTACGGAACGAGTGAATGACATGGATGGCTCAGTAACTATATCTAATAACAATCCACATGGGATTTGCGTACAAACGATATTGCCGATGAAAGGAGATGTTTCTTATCAACATTTTGTTAGTAGATGACCATGCTTTATTTTCTAAAAGTTTGGAGATTGCATTGTCAGATTATTCAGAAATTGAAACCTTTGATAGTATCAATGATGTTTCTCAATTAGACAATTATATTGTATCTAAGAAACCAGACATCATCCTTATGGATATAAACTTGAAGAATATATCTTCCGAGGATGGTCTGGAATTAAAAAAACAAATACTAAGTTGTTATCCAGAACAAAGGGTTGTAATTCTGTCTGGTTATGATTTGCCCGTATATCGAAGTGAAGGAAGAAAAAAATAGGAGCAAAAGGATTTGTTAATAAAAATATTGAACCTGAAAAGCTCATATCTATTCTTTCTAAAATAATGCAGGGGATACTTTATTTTGACAGGGAAATTCCATTCATAGAAGGATTGACCGATAGTGAAAAAACAAATTATACAGCTTATAGCAGAAGGGACAAAAGCGAAAAGACATAGCAAGCACACTTTATATTAGTGAACGTACCTTATCAAATCATTTGCAGCATATATTTGAAAAACTTGATGTTACATCAGCGGTTGAAGCCGTGACAAAAAGCGATTCAACTCGGATACATCCCGCCAATATGTTAATTAAGAGCCGATGATCTTGTGAAACAGTTTACAAGTGCATCGGCTCTTCGTCTTTTTGATGATTGTCACACACAAACCATATATATTATTCTAACTTTTCCTCCTTTCTGACCACAGAGTAGTATATAAAATAGATGTTTTACACCCACGGAACGTAGAAAATGGTGAATATATGTCGATTCGAGAACGTTCGTACAAAAAAATATGCGCATCTTAGGTCTGATATGTAAATCTTTTTGAAGAGCGTTTTAATCATCAGTGTACTGGCATTTATCACAATTTCAGTGTCAGACCTCTGTTATATGTTCATCCGGCTTATCCAGTATTAACAATTTAAAAAACTTGAAAAGAGCAAACGTCTTACACCTTGGATTAATACCAAGAGTGAAATTGGAAAAATTGCAACTGCAATGAGATTCTTTATATGATGCACTCAGTGGCATCATTGCCACTTTATCTGACTGTTTCGCCACTTGAGAAATATAGGATGGTCAAGCAAAACAAATACTAAGTTGTTATCTGTACTTGTCTGGTTAATTTGCCCGTAAAAGTGAAGGAAGAAAATTTTGACCGGAATGCAACGTTCTTTGATATGAAACACTCCGCTTTGATTGTGTAGCAAAACAACTCAAAACCACGCAGACATTTGCAAAACATTCAGAAGATATTAACGCTACTGTAAACGTGTAGGACATCAGATTTTGAAATGACAATGGTTGTTTCTGATATCGAAGAACGTATCCGTCATCCGTAATGTCCACAGCGCCGAGTTACTTCAAAAAGTGGAAAAAGTGCAGACCTTAGCTAATTTCCATGGTAAATACAAATACCCAGATTGCAGAAAATCAAAAAGCTATCGAAAATGCAATGGAAGAATTACAATCATTAATGCGAATTGATGAAATGGCATCTCAAATTTTAGACATTACAATGGAGATAAACCTTTTATGTAAATCTTCTATATTGATTCCAATACATTTGAGCCTGGATATCCATTTGCCATAGACTGCAGGCGAAATCGGTAACCTCGCATCTAATTCATCCAAAACAGCCAATTTTCTTCATCTAGATATTCAGGCTATCTGTAATGAAACTAAAAAAACAATATATCACATGTCGAAACTGTTTCGATCAGATTATTTTCTTCATCCTGCAAATGACGTCCAAACACAGTTTACAGAATTGGTTCAGGAAACCCTTACTACCAATCCATTCAGGAAATTCAGGTTATTATATCCGAAATTGCAGAAGAGTCTGAAACCTTTGTCAACACAGTACAAAAATATTCAAACCAGATCCATGCTATTTCAGATGTTCCACTATTCCGACCATATCAGCAGTCATGGATATCTTAGAAAAGGCAAGACAAACAGAAGAAACGACACAGGAAATGTCCGTTATCGTAAATCATAACAAAGAAAATGCGTTGGAAATTAATATCATATTGTAGAACGCTTTTCCTGAAAAAAATGACATTTTTCTCCTTTTCCCTGAACGAAAAATAATCGCTCAGACTAGATTATTTAATCTAATCTGAGCGATACCTCAGGCCTGTTTTCATCACGTCCAAATGACCTTTTTCGGTACCTGTCCATTGCTCGGAAGACCTCAAAGGATATATCCATTCCGTTCCTTATTAAATTACAATCTATTTTCACACAATCCATTAATTTCATCAATATCAGCCTTAACTCTACTAATATCCAAATAGCAGCACAGGATTAAAACAACACCACACATTCCAGCCAAAACATAGACAGGAAGCTGATTAACCCAGTTAAATGCATACCCAAATATCAGAACAGCTGCTAATACCAGAAGATAATGAAGCAGTATACCAAGATAAATATTTGCAATATCAATCTTATACATCATGTGTTTGATCACTTCACAAACAACACTTGCCATTTCTATTTACCTCCCTAGTATTCCTTCTCTATCTCTCCATTTATTCCATACATTTTCTTGAATGCATCAAGGTCTGCCTGATTCTTAATCAACATAATCTCTTCTATCTTCCCTGTATGAATGTCCTTAAAGCCTGCAACCTGCTCGCCATTACATATGCTCGCCTTGATTACCGGTTTCTTATTTTCTTTATCATATGTCTTTGTAACTGTCTTTTTCTTAAATAGTCCCACTCTGAGCACCTTCTTTTGACTTTGCCATCAGTATTAGTTTTTCAAAGGACTGTGCAAAGCGTACATCATCTTCTTCTGTACGCTTTCTCGGTCCTTTCATATGATTCTTATGAGAGCTGCGCCTTACCTTCTTATTCAGATGTCGCTCCATAAGCATCTGATCTATGTTCTCATTCGTATACCACTTACCGGATTGGTGAATAGCATATGCACCTTTCCCAAGTGCCATAGCCGCGACACCATAATCCTGCGATACTACTACATCCCCTTTATGACAAATGCTGATCAGCTTATAATCCACTGCATCTGCTCCTGCACTTACCACAATTACCTCACTGTAATCAGAATACAAAATATGATACGTGTCACACAGCAATGTGGTGGAAATATTGTATTTCTCTGCTATTTCTTCTACAATGCCCACTACCGGACACGCATCCGCATCTACAAATATATGCACTAACCTCTCCCATTTCTCGTTGAATCCATGTCTTAATTACATCTACAAGGTAATCCTGCTGCACCTGACTTAGTTCCTTTTCTGGATACATTTTATTCCACTTTCGGATGCATTCCCTGCAGCATGTTGTTGTTGCATTGTTTTCCAAAAGATTATTTTTATAGTGAACACTCTGGTCATCAAACCAGACCACTTGCTGGTCACTTACTGGTCATTTTATTTCAAAAGTGACCCTTACTGGTCACTCTATCATTTAAAGTGACCAGTAAATTATTTTTTTTAATTTTATATATCGTTTTGTTTCCTTCTCCAGTTTTTTTCTATCAAATCCGCATTTATCATTTTATCTATTAACTTTCTTGCTCCAGTTCTAGATCTGTAGTTACAGGTTTCCATTACTTTTTGCATTGAAACACTTCCATTTTGCCGGATATAAGCAAGTACTTTGTCAACTTTCGACATAGTTGTTATTGTCTCTGCTTCATCACTCTCAGTAGAGTTTCTTATATCAGCTGCTCCCGGAATATATATCACTTGTCCAACTTCGAGCTTTAATGTTACCCTGTCACTGCGCTCTGAGAAATCAAATTCCGGTTTTTTTCCAGTTTTGTTCTGCCCATGCAGTCATAATCTTATCGACACCACTTCCGGCACGCTCACCAACATTTACAAACCAAACATTTTTAAGATATTCGATTTCGTGGATCACTATTGCCACCAGCATAAAATTCTTCTTTTGTTACCCTGATAGTATATCCATCATTCCTTTTATAATTTTGCCATCAAATCTACTTTTAATGCTTTCTTCTTTCACTTGATAAAAAGTATAAACCATTTTGGCTTTATTTGACAGTGGTATCGAAATAAAGAGACCAGAATTTCTCCGGTCTCTAAAAGATTTACACCTCTTCAACAAACACAATACCATAGATTTTCTCAGATGCCAGTTCATCAGTTGCTCCTTTGTGCACTGGAATTTTTCCACCTCAAAAAGCTTATTGGCTATATCAAGAAATTCCCATCCTCCAAGTTTATATACTGATTGTTCTCAACTAATATATTGTATGTTTATTCTCGTTCCTCTGTCAATCCTCTCATTTCGCACCGATATTCTTTTTTACTATGACTTTCCCTGACATAATTAGCATCTATGGAATCAATATCACCTCTTGTACTTGTACCCCAATACCCCGTGATGTACTACAGGGTATATATATGTTTCTCCATAAATATAAGGTTCACCAGTTCCTATAAGTTCAGATACTCTATTACAGGAAAACTTTTATCAATCAGAGTTCGTATTACAACCACGGATGTATCAAGACCCAGACAGATTATGTTTTCCGGCTCTATAATGTCAATCAGTGATTTTATTTCGGCTGCATCATTTGCCAATATCTTTCTGGTCATATTTCCAGAATACTTATCTCTGCGATAGCCTAAATTACAATTGCAGAAAAACAAATCTGGATATTTTTTTCTTGTCAATTTCATTTTTACCAAGCAGTTCAAAGTATCTGACAATATTTTATCCGTCTGTGAATCCCTTTGCTTCCAAATCTACATTTTTATGGAACATCACTTCTACGCCATCATTCATTTTACGGACATTTGCAATCGTACCCTTTATCTCTTCCTTTTCAGGCGGTCCAAAATCCTGACCTATCAGCATATATTTAATATGTGGTGTCTTCTTGGCGTAATCTCCCCTTGCCAATATGTCCATAGGTTAATTTCCTGACACAAATCTTCTCCACGACGCAAATCGCACCAACCAAGTGTCAGGTTCTTAGCATATATAGGATTTTTTCTGATATTTGTTTTTACATTTTCTATCAGCTTGCAATAATCTGCGGATTTTTTGAATTCATTTTATGTATATTCACCTCAAAAATGCACTGTTTTATTTTAACACTTTTCTTATCTGCTTATCCGTCGCCTTCGGATACATCTCATGCATATAGTCTACCAGCTGTTTCCATGAATCCTGCGGATTATCCTTATAACAGGAAGTCACATAATCGTATCCATTGATATGCTCAATGGATGAATACACTGCAACATCCCATCCATATTCAATGCCTCTTTATTCACTCTCTTCTTAAAATCGCAGTTGCACAGATAGGTCTGCATCATAAGATTCGTTATTGCACCATCAAATCCCTTTTCTCCATCCTTACCAAATCCAGCCTGTTTTTTCAATTCATTGGAATAAATCTCTGAATCAGCATTTTTTTCCATAAAATTGACCATTATCTTTTTATGCTTATTAGGTGCTTTCCCATCATCATATAATGCATCAAAATCATATCCATCCCGGCGGTAATTAGCAAATACAGGAAGCCACTTTTTTGATATAAATCCTGCCTTCTTATCAAAGAACTTTCCATAGACGATATCATGCCGCCTTGCTATAATAGCCCGCCACATCCATGGATCAATCTCTGGATCATCACTCCACCAGTACTCTGAACAGTTCTTTCTTCAAGTGAAAACCCATCTATTTCATTCTTAAATAATGGTAAAAAGCCAAATTCATTTATATACTTGATTGCTTCATCTACAGAATGGATGCAATCCGGGTTGTCCCACTTCATGCCATGCATAATCCATTCACCTGATTCGTTTCCCATAATACACACCTCTATATGAACACTATTACAGTAACATTATTTTCTTCATATTTATGAAAATCCACTGTTTAATGAAACTCTTCCCATGTTTTTCCATCCAGTATTGATGCTATTTCATCTGTTTTAGGCAACGTTTTACTTTTGAACATTTCTGCCAGATTAAAATATTTACTTTTTGAATCGGGTTTTTACTTGCTTTTTAAAATCTGTTGGATAAAAATGCTCAACTATAAAATATCTATGTTTGATGGTTTTTAAATTGTATCCATATTCTGTCTCTGCATGAACAATAGCCTCTTTAATCTTTTCTATCTCCTCTTTTGTAGCAGACTTCTCCGCTTTCATTAATATATGACACTTCTCCATTTACTAACTCTGCAACAACTGTCTTTTTCTTAATTTTCCGATTGCTCTAATACTCTTTCCTTTATATAAGCCAATGTATCCATGACCTGAATAGCCTCTTGAAGCTTGATCATAATAAAAATCATATTTCAAATTATCTTCAAGTGTTGTTCCCGCAACAATTGCTCTCATCCATTTTCCATCATCAGGTATCAGTTTTTCATCAAAGCAATACTTCTTATAATCATCAAGCACAGCCATTATCTCTGAATCTCTCTCATCTACAATATCTTCCATTGCAGCAACTAATTGCTCAAATGTAATATTTACATGCCTTATTGGCGTTTTTATTTCATTAATCCTGTCTGTATTATACTTTTTCAACACTATGCCAAAACTATCCATCAATGATTCTTTCATAGGTTTTGGATCTAACGTTAATAGCACCTTTATCTCCTCTGTTCCAAACTGAGTAAGATGTTTTTCAAGCTGAGACTGTTGAAATTGATTGTGTAATTTTGTCTCAACTACTATTTTAAAACTTTTCTGGCTTATAATCGCATCTGAACACTTTCGTCTCCCCGCTACCTGAAGATCAAATGTTATTTCAGGTGTCTCATCTTGTTCCAGTATTAAAGCATTCAACATTGCAAAGAATTTATCCGCATTATAATTATATAAGCGAGATAACATCAGCATAGTATTAGATGTATCTACATTCTCCTTCGAATGATATCTTTGAAAATAATGTATCTGCACATTTATCCCCCAATTTATCTATATTTATTTTATCACAAGAAAACTGCTTGCACCATTTGCATTTGCAAATACTGCATACTGCGCCATATTCGTCAGCTTCCTTGTGACTGCCGCTTCATCCTCTACGATTGCTACTGTAATCAAATGCCAATACAAAAATCCACTATACTAAATCTGTTTCAGTATAGCGGATTCTTTATAAAAATACAATTGATTCAATTTGATTGGCTAATTACTATGACTTTTTATCTCGCAAAGGCACTGGCTCCGCCTGCGATACAGCCTCCATCGCAGAGAATGTCTGTGCCGGTCAGATAACTTAACCTCTCATCGATCAGTGCAACATAAAGCGGTGCAATCTCCTCCGGGACGTCCATTTCTCTTGATTGCCGCAAATTTCAGATAGGTGGACGCTTCCTCTTTTCGAGATTTCCGAGCGGTGTCTCAAAGTTTCCTGGCGTAATACTTAACACCCGGGCATTCTTTCCGGCAAAACGTGCTGCATCCTGCTTTGCAAACCAGATAGTAAAATGCTTACTCATACTGTAGGCGACACCCTCTCTTGTTTTCCGTGGAAACATTTTTTACTTTTTTCATCATTTTATCCATAAAAAAGCTTCCGGTCTGTACATGCAAGCGGATAAACCCTTTTTGGCATAATAAACGACGGTGCCATGTAAGCAGAAGTGGAACTTGTGTCGATCACACAGCCGCCCTCTGCGATCACTTCAAAAAATGCGTCGTTGATATTGACGGTTCCAAGTGCGTTTGCCTGCATGATTTTCTCCGCATCTCCCATATGCGGACTCATTCCGGCAATATGCAACACGGCCTTTACTGCCCCACATTCTGCCGCATGCCTTGCCAATGCAAAGCAGTGTTCCCTGTCTGAAACGTCACAGCTATACGCTTCTGCTTCGCATCCGTCTTTTCTCAATTCTTCTACTGCACCTGCAAGTTTTTTTTCATTTCGTCCAACTATCATTACATAGTACCCTTTTTTTGCTGCCTCTTTTGCAGCTGCAAAACCGATTCCGGAGCCGCCTCCGGTTACAACACATACTTTTTTCATATCACAAAAATCTCCATTATAAACTTTTTTCCTTTCCACTGCCTTTTATGCAATTTTTTCCTTCTGCTCTAAGCCACACTGCCTCATCATGCAATGTCTCCGCATAGCTTCTTGTATGATAGCCCAGTTCCTTTTCTGCCTTGGAATAGTCAAATGCATTATTGCGTTCCAGATTGTAGACAGAAAATGTCGTCATCAATGCTTTCGCACCGGTTTTCGCTGCCTTTCTCTCCATCTGCTTTGCGAGCAGTTTTGCCAATCCGAGCGGTAGATAAAATTTACAGGTGCCACAGTGAAGATCTTTGTCTAACAGTTCACACATTTTCTTTAACGTTACTTCCTCATTTCCAAGAATGTAACATTCGCCTTTTCGTCCTCTATCGGCTGCTGCAATACAGCCCGCTGCAAGGTCACGCACGTCACAGAGGTTAAAACTTCCGCCCATGCCGATCGGCATTTCGCCATTGATGATTTTAATAATGGTTCCTGTAGTCTCCCCCCACTGCATAGTCCTGTGGCCCTAAAATACCACTCGGGTGTACGACGCATGCGTTTAATCCTTCCTTTTCACTGCATCCAAAACAGCCTGTGTTGCCATCGCCTTGGTCTTGCTGTACCAGCCCACGACTTTCTCTGCATCAAACTCATTTACCTCTTTGATCTTCTGTCCCTTTGGAAGTTCCGGAATTGCTCGGTAGAACTTACGTAGACAAGTTTTTGCACTCTTTGTGCTCTAAACATTTCTGGATGATATTTTTGGTTCCACCCACATTCACATCCACAAGTTTCTGGTTAAAATCAGGATTGACACTGACCATGCTTGCCACATGGAGCACGATTGTCTCTGTTCCCTCCGGTGCTTTGAAAAAAGTTTTCAGAGTGAATCGATATCACAGAGATCTCCCTTTACAATCTCTGCCTCTTTTGGAATATATTTGATTGCCGGATCACCATCAAGAACAAATGCTCTTACTTTTTCTCCACGCTCCAACAACTGATGACATACATGACTTCCTAAAAAACCTGCTTTCTCCTTTACTAAATATAATGTTTCGCTCATTTTATGTTTCCTCTCTTTTTGTAATGATCTGTGTTTCATTTGTTTGTCTGTATCATAGAGAGGTTTTGTTTGCGAATTGCTTCTGTTTTGTTTCGGAATTATTAAAATGTATTTCTCCTGGCTTGCCACAAGCGTGCCACCGTATTTTTCCGTCAGATGCTTTACAGCTATAACAGCGCATGCCCTTTCTCGCACACTTTTTTCCGCCTCATCAAGCTTTGCCTCAATGAGAGGCTTCACTTTCTCTTCTCTCCACTTTTTCACATTTTTATAAAGAGGATATGCGATTCCCCACAGAAAAAATCCCGGGATTGCGAGCAAAATCATCAGCCAGATGATCGGTTTTGCAGCCGTCACAGCGAATACCGACCCGCCATAAATGCACAGCCTGAAACCCCACTGGTCAGTGCCGCGATCATTGCAAAAGATTCTGTGGAATTTTCGAGCGCCACAATCTCACTCATGCACGCCTCAAAATGTCTCTGTAACCGTGTCAGTTCCATTTTATTTAAAACAGTCCTGCTCCGCTTTAAGTGGATCGTTACTTTTCCCATTCCTTTTTTCTATGGGTACATTGGAATCCACCTTCCATCCAAAATGCTCGTAGCCATCCATATACTGTGACATCTGATTCTCGGCAACCGTCACTTTCGTATAATCAAAACTCTCAAACTCACTCATTTTTCTACGCTTTCCCAGAAATTCGCTTTCTGTCTGTTATCCAATATTCTACCTCTTCGGAATGATCACCGTAAACTTACTGCCGCGTCCCGGTTCGCTTTCCACTTCGATTTTATAATCATTTAACTGCAAAACACGCAGGGCAAGCGCCAGTCCAAGTCCATTTCCAGCCATTGCATGGGATGTATCCCCCTGATAAAATTTATCAAAAATATGTTTCCTTGTCTCTTCCGTCATTCCGCAGCCGTTATCCTCCACCGACACACGGATCTCAGAATCATCCGACTGCTCAGTCAGCTTTATCGTTCCTCCCGGTTCTGTGAACTTCACTGCATTAGAAAAAGGTTATTCCAGACTAACTCCATCAACGCAGCGTCTGCCGTGATCTTTACAGAATCTTCCATATCTGCATCAAATCCAATATCTTTTTTTTTCTCCCACACCGGCTCATAATTCACGGCACATTCCGCAAGCTGTCCACACAGATCGTACTCTTCTGCTACCGGCGTGATCGCCTGTTTTTTCAAGCTTGTTCAGTTTTAAAATATTACTGATAAGTTCCGACAGACGCTTTGTAGTCTGAAAGATCACTTCGGCATATTCTTTTTGTTTCTCCGGCTTCTTTTTCCATACAGAGCAGCTCCGCATTGTTCTGATAATTGCAAGCGGCGTCTTGATCTCATGGGAAACATTGGAGAAAAAGTCTGTTTTCAACGTCTCAATGCTGCCGAGTTCCTCCACCATTTTATTAAAATCAATGATCATGACATCCAGATAATCCAGCCGGTCAGCGGTGTGAAGTGTTGGAACATACACTGAAAAATCGCCCTCTGCCACTTTTTTGTTGCATCTGCCAGGTCATGCATTGGCTTTTCATAGCTTTTCCGGATCACATTTTTCGTAAAAGTGTCAATCCAACTGCCACAACAGTCCAGTAACCAAGCGGTAAAATTACCTGTATGATTTTGTTCCACCCCAGTGCATTCATACCTACGATAATTCCTGTATGAATACCGGACATTAACAGCAATACGAGAAAATACACCAGAAACAGGGACGATGGAAAACGGTCATTTTTGATTGTATTGGTATGGTTCAATTTGTTCATGGTTTCAGGCAGTCCCTTTCTATAGCAATACCGCTTTGTATCCAAGACCGCGCACAGTTTTGATCTCGAATCCATCGCAGGTGGAGAACTTGTCACGCAGCTTTGTCACATAGACATCCACCGCCCTCAGGCTTGTTTCCGACTCAATTCCCCAGAATTCATCCATAAGCTGTGCCCTTGTAAATGTTTTTTTTTTCGGGTAAGCCAACAGTTTATATAAAATATTGAATTCGCGTGTTGTGACCGGTATCTCCTCCCCATTTATCATTGCAGTCATGCCGTCCGCATCCATCTCCAGATTTCCGACAATAAGTTTGCGCTCCATCTCGATATTACTTCTCCGGAGCAGTGCCCTCACACGCATCTCAAGTTCTGCTAACTCCACCGGTTTTACCATATAATCATCAATTCCAACTAAAAATCCTTTCCGTTTGAAGGAAGATCATCCTTAGCCGACATGAAAAGGATCGGGATCTGTTTATTGACCTGACGCACTGTCTCCGCAAATTCAAATCCGTCGATCTCCGGCATCATAATGTCGGAAATGATCAGCTCGTAGAGATTGTTATACATCTCGTCATAGGCTTCGTTCGCACTCAAAACGCCTTTTGCCTCAAATCCACAGTCATTTAAATAGGTGCATACCGTCTGGTTTAAATTTTTATCATCATCCACTACAAGAATGTGTATCATTTTTTCTGTTCCTTTCTGGTTTCTATCATTGTCCATTGATTACATCATAACATATATTATTTTGAATTTGTTTGAGTTTTGTTTCAGAATTGTTAATAGAAGAAAATCTGATCGTTTTCAATTATTTTAATAGCGCTTGCATAACGAAAAAATCCGCTTATAATAAAAGTCAAAAAGTTATATAGGAGGAGAAGGATCATATGACACCAAAAGCAAAATATTACGAAACACTCGCCAATACCATGATCAAAAATTTTGAAAAAAGAAGAATGGAAGCATACTACTACCCGACCGCAAAAAGAAGCCGTAGAGAAAGCACTTTCTTTCCTGCCATCCGGTGCAGTCGTGGCTCACGGCGGCTCCATGACACTAGAGGAAACCGGCATGATGGATGCACTGCGTTCAGCCGATATTGAGTTTTTAGACCGGGCTGTCTGTAAGACGCCGGAAGATTCCAGAAAAATATTCCACGACGCACTGATGGCTGACTACTATTTCATGAGCACCAACGCCATGACAATTGATGGAGAATTAGTCAATATCGATGGTAATGGAAACCGGGTCGCTGCTTTGATCTATGGTCCTGAAAAATGTCATTATTCTTGCCGGAATGAACAAGGTTGCAAAGGACGTTGCAGAAGCTGTTGACCGTGTCCACTTAACCGCAACTCCTATGAACTGTGTACGTCTGAACAAGCAGACACCATGTGCTGTCACCGGAGTCTGTGCCGACTGCCTCTCTCCTGACTGTATCTGTAATCAGGTCGTGATCACAAGACGAAGCGGTATTCAGGGAAGAATTAAGGTCATTCTAATTGGTGAAGAATTCGGATACTAAAATTATGATGTCAACCATTGCACAAAAAGGACGCATGAAAATTTTTGGTTTGTCCAGTTTTTCATGCGTCCTTTTGCTTATTTACAGATATCCCCGTAGCACTCCGGTCTTCTGTCCCGAAGATTCCCCATGAAAGGCGGTTCTCCTGCATTTCATTTAAGTCGAACGTTGCGAGGATGACCTGCTCCTTCTCACGGTCTGCCTCTGCCACAAGTTCTCCGGTCTGGTCTGTGATAAAAGAAGATCCGTAAAATGTGAGTGCTGATCTCTGTCCGCCGTTTTCCTCACATGGAACTACTTCTTCTGTTCCGATACGGTTTGCTGCGATCACCGGCATGAGGTTTGCTGCTGCATGTCCCTGCATCGCTCTTTCTCCAGTGCGGCATGCTGTCACACTCTAAGATTGGTTCACTGCCGATCGCTGTCGGGTAAAAGAGCGCTCTGCTCCTTTGACCGCCATGGCTCTTGCTGTCTCCGGAACCACTGATCCCAGCAGATGCCGACTCCTATTTTTCCATACGCTGTATCAAACACTTGAAATCCGGTATCTCCCGGAACAAAGTAAAATTTTTCCTGATAATAATGGTCATCCGGGATATGTGTCTTGCGGTATATGCCCAGATTACTTCCGTCTGCATCGATCACTGCAACAGTATTGAACAGGCGGTTCACATCCTTTTCATAAAAAGCTGACCGGGATCACAACAGACAATTCCTTTGCCAGTGCAGAAAAATGTTTTACCGCATCATTTTCATTCACTTTTTTTGCAAATTCATAGTATTCATATCTGCGTTCCTGGCAAAAATACTGTCTTTCAAAAAGCTCCGGCAAAAGGATGATCTGTGCTCCTTTTTCTGCCGCTTCCCGGACAAGTGCATCTGCCTTTGCGATATTTTCTTCCACATGTGTGCTGCATTTCATCTGAACTGCGGCTACTGTGACGTTACGTTTTCTGCTCATAATATGCTGTCTCCCGCTTCTTAATATTTTCCATGCTTTTTCGTTCTATTCCTGTTTATTCTGAAATCCGGCATTTTTATCTTTCCATCTGTCTTGCAACGATACTTTATATGATTTCCTGCTATCCGTCATCTGCGTACCGGTATCTGCTGTGTGATGCAGTGGATATTGCCACCGCCAATGATGATCTCCCTTGCAAAGACTGGCACGATCTCACGCTCCGGGAACAGCTTCTGCAATAAATCTGTTGCCAGAACATCATGCTCGTCTCCAAACTGCGGCACAAGCACAACCTGATTTCCAATATAAAAATTCACATAGCTTGCAGCTAACCGTTCTCCTGCTTCTCTTGTATCCTCGCCTTCTTCAAACACGTAACCTGCCAGTTCTTTTTCCGTAATACAGACCGGTTTCTTCGGGATCAGCATTTTATGCACACGGAACTTCCTTCCTTTGGCGTCTGTCTCCTGTTCAAGAACCTTAAGATCTTCCGCTGAAAGTGCGTACTGCGGATCACTCTCGTCATCTGTCCATGCAAGGACAACCTCACCCGGTTTTATAAATGCACAGACATTGTCTACATGCTCATTGGTTTCATCCTGATAGATTCCACATGGAAGCCAGATAATCTTCTTGGCACCAAGATATTCCTGCAATTTTGCTTCGATCTGCTCTTTCGTAAGTTCCGGTTTCTTCCCTTACTGAGCAGACAGGCTTCCGTTGCGATCACCGTTCCCTGTCCGTCCGCATGGATAGAACCGCCTTCCAGCACAAAAGGAGCCGCATCATAATAGTCATAACCAGTCTGTTTACAAAATTCTTCTGCAACCTTATCATCCTTTTGCCAGTCCTGATAAAGACCATCATAGGTTCCGCCCCAGGCATTAAAGCTCCAGTTGACCCCACGGACTTCTTTTCCATCCGTCACAAAGGTTGGTCCGACATCCCTTGCCCATGCATCGTCTGTCGGAATTGTTAAAATTTCTACATTCTCACACAATAACTCTCTTGCCACTGCTTCCGTTTCCGGTTCTGTCAGCATATATACTTTTTCTGTCTCTGCCAGCTTATTGGCAATCTCTGCAAATACTTTTCCGGCTTTTTTGCCTCATATGGCCAGGAACCCGGACGTTTCGGCCAGATTAAAATCACACCATCCTGCGGTTCAAATTCCCCCGGCATATAAAATCCATCCTGATGCGGAGTTCTGTTTTCTATCTTCATACTTCTGTTTTCCTGCCTTTTCCGTGTTGTCTTTTCATGAATCATAGCTTCATCCTGTCACATGTTCTTTCGTCCTGCCGGACTTTCTCATGACAGTCTTCCTTTAAAATCCTCATAAGAAAAACTGCGGATCACTTTACATTCACCACTCTCATCCATCACTGCGATATCCGGCAGCGGGATTCCGTTAAATGTATTGTTTTTCACCATGGAGTAAATCGCCATATCCTCAAAATACAGTCTGTCATCTACTTTTTTCTCTTCATCAAAAGAATAATCCCCAATAATATCGCCTGCAAGGCAGGTATAGGAAGATAACCGGTAAGTATACTTCTTTTCCTCCGGCATTCCCGAACTGCGAAGTGGCGGACGGTACGGCATTTCCAGCACATCCGGCATATGGCATGCTGCGGATGCGTCGAGAATCAACGTCTGTATATCGTTATCTACCACATCCATAACGGTTGTGGCAAGATATCCGGCATTCAATGCAATCGCTTCGCCCGGTTCTAAATAAATGTCAAGATCATATTTTTCCTTCATGTGCAGAATGCATTTTTCTAACAGTCCGATGTCATAATCTGCTCTTGTAATATGGTGTCCGCCGCCAAAATTCAGCCATTTCATTTTGTAAAGATAACTGCCGAATTTTTCTTCTACCGCCTCTAGGGTTTTTGCAAGATCATCCGCATTCTGCTCACAGAGCGTGTGAAAATGCAGTCCATCCACATAATCATACATCTCATCTGTAAACTGCTCTTTAAAATGTGCAATTGTCACACCGAGACGCGAACCCTTTGCACAGGGATCATAGATCGCATGATCCCCTGCGTGGAACACCCGGGTTAATACGGATTCCCACGCTGGTCTCTTTTACAGAGAGTTTTGTATTTTTCCAGCTGCGAAAAAAGAATTAAAAACCATGTGATCGCAGATTTTTACCAGTTCCTTCACATCCTCTTCTTTATATGCCGGAGCAAATACATGGTTTTCTTTTTCCCATTTCCTCTTTTCCAAGACGAGCCTCAAAAAGTCCGCTTGCCGTTGTTCCGCTGAGATACTGACCGATCAGCGGATATTCGTAAAAGCAGGAAAAGGCTTTCTGTGCAAGAAGGATTTTTACATCCGGTATCCTTTTCCACTTTCTGGAGAATGGAAAGATTTTTTTTTCAACTGTTTTTCATCTATGACATAGCACGGTGTTTTTAATTCTTCAATTCTCATTCTGTCTGTTCATTCCTTTTCTGTCATTGCTTTCCGACATTTTACATTCTGTCAGAACAATTTTGCAAACACAGCCTACTTATATCAACTGCATTGTATCTTCGTTTTCTTCAAATTCTTACTCAACTTCCTGCGGATTCTCGCAGACTACCCAAGGAAGTCCCCATTTATTCAGTGCTTCCATATATGGATCCGGATCAAACTCCTCTACATTGAATACACCAGGTTTTTTCCAGAGTCCCTCTACTACCATCATTGTTCCGATCATTGCAGGAACACCTGTCGTATAGGAGATTGCCTGTGAGCCGACCTCTTTGTAGCACTCCTGATGATCACATACATTGTAAATATAGATGGTCTTTTCTTTTCCGTCTTTTACACCTTTGAAAATACATCCGATGTTTGTTTTTCCTACCGTTCTTGGTCCAAGGCTTGCAGGATCCGGCAATAATGCCTTTAAGAACTGGATCGGAACGATCTCTTTTCCTTCAAAGTTAATCGGTGATGTGGAAAGCATTCCTACATTTTCCAGACATTTCATATGTGTCAGATAGCTCTGTCCGAATGTCATAAAGAAACGAATCCTCTGTACTCCCGGAATATTTTTTGCCAGTGATTCAATCTCTTCATGATGAAGAAGGTACATATCTTTTCTCCTACTTCCGGAAAATCATATTCACGCTTAATAGACATTGGCTCTACTTCGACCCAGTGACCATCTTCCCAGTAAGAACCCATCGCAGATACTTCTCTTAAGTTGATCTCCGGGTTGAAGTTAGTTGCAAACGGATATCCATGGTCGCCGCCGTTGCAGTCTAATATATCAATCGAATCGATCTCATCGAAATAATGTTTTAATGCATATGCGGAATAAACACTTGTCACACCCGGATCAAATCCGCTTCCAAGGATTGCTGTAATACCTGCATCTTCAAACTTTTTCTTGTAAGCCCACTGCCAGGAATAATCAAAGTATGCTGTAAATCCCTCTTTCTTGCAGCGTTCTTCGTAGATTTTTCTCCACTCCGGATCATCCGTATTCTCTGCTTCGTAGTTTGCGGTGTCAATATAATCTACTCCTGTTGCAAGGCAGGCATCCATGATCGTCAGATCCTGATATGGGAGTGCCACATTTAACACTGCATCCGGCTTGTATTCGTTGATCAGTGCGATCAGTTCCTCTGTATTGTCAGCATCTACCTGTGCGGTTGTGATGACTGTTTTGGTTGTTGGCTGTAATTTTTCTTTCATAGCATCACATTTGGATTTTGTTCTGCTTGCGATCATAATCTCAGTGAAAACATCACTGTTCTGGCAACATTTTGCAATTGCTACGGAAGCTACGCCTCCACATCCGATAATCATTACTCTGCTCATTTTTTTTCTCCTTTTTATGTTATTGTTTTTTAGATAATTGCGAACCTCCTCATATCTTCAATTTAAATTGTTCAAACTTAACAAAATTTTCGATAACACGCTTTTCTCCTACCGGTCTTCCTCGTCCTCTAACATATCTTCTAAATATTTCGGGAGCATGAAGGCTCCCCGGTGAAGATTCGTTGTGTAATATCTTGTTTTGATATGTAATTTTTTCCACTCTTTTTACGCGCAGATTGTTGAGTGGGTGATATTTTTGGAAGCAAATCCAAAAAGCCAGTAGCCGGACGAACACGTCGGAATATGTGCCTGATATACACGGCTTACCGGAAATGCACGGAATGCCTTGCGGTGCATCTTCATGCACTCTTCCTTATCCTCATCATAAAACGGACTTCCATGCTGATAAACCATGATTCCGTCATCTTTTAACGCCTTATAGCAGCTTCCGTAAAATTCCTTGGTAAAAAGTCCCTCAGTATGCCCAAGTGGATCGGTTGCGTCATTGATGATCAGATCATACTCCTCTGTTTTGTTTCTCAGGAAACGAAGTCCATCCTGATAATACACATTCACACGCGGATCATCCAGACCACAAGCAAGCTCCGGGAAATGCTCCCGGCAGACTTCCACTAACATCTCATCCGGTTCCACAACATCAATCTTTTCTATGGAATCATACTGTGTCAGTTCTTTTTGCAACACCGCCATCACCGCCACCGATGATCAGCGCGTGACGCACGTCCGGATGTACTGCCATCGGCACATGCGTTACCATCTCGTCATAAATAAATTCATCCTTTTCGGAAAAAAGGATATCTCCATCCAAAGCCAGAAACTTGCCAAATTCTACCGATTCCAGAACATCGATCCTCTGGCAGTCACTGTTACCGCTGAATAATTGTTTTTCAATTCTCATTGAGAGCTTTACATTCGATGTGTGAAGCTCCGAAAACCACATTTCCATTTTCTGCTTCTCCTTCCCTGTCCCGGTTTCCACCGTTTTCTCCGGGATCACTCATCTCTTTACACCAGCACCATCAGATGTTCCACTGCCGGATCTTCCGTTCCCTGCATGGAACAGCCTTTTTCCTTCGCATATATGATATATTCGATGATTTCATCTGTGATCATCTCACCCGGGGCCAGAATTGGAATCCCCGGTGGATAACACATGGCAAATTCACCGGAAATACAGCCGCTTGGTCTCACGGATCTGAAGGGATTTCTTTTACGCATAGAAAGCTTCCTGTGGTGAACGGATGACTTTCGGTGCTATATATTCACCGGATAAAAGTCCTGCCTTATCTTTTTTTATACAGTCTTGCGATATCTGCCAGCGCCCCCACCAGGCGCTCAATATCCTGTGTCCGGTCTCCAATGGAAATATAGGCTAAAATATTACAGATATCCCCAAATTCGATCTGAATATCATATTCATCGCGAAGAAGATCATACACTTCGATCCCTGCCAGCCCGATACCAAGCGTGTAGATAGAAAGCTTTGTCACATCATAGTCGTAGATGCTGGTTCCGTTGATCAGATCCTTCCCATAAGCATAATATCCACCGATATTGTTGATCTCATTTCTCGCATATTCTGCCATCTCGGACACTTTGGCAAAGGATTCTTCACCTCTTAACGCAAGGTTTCTTCTTGAAATATCAAGGCTTGACAGAAGAAGATACGATGCGCTTGTAGTCTGTGTGAGATTGATAATCTGTCTGACATAATCTGCATTGACACCTTTGTTTACAAGCAGAATGGAGCTCTGCGTCAGGCTTCCACCGGACTTATGCATGGAAATTGCTGCCAGATCAGCACCGGCTTCCATGCCTGAAACCGGAAGGTTTTTTCCAAAATACAAGTGTGTTCCATGTGCCTCGTCTGCGAGCACTTTCATGCCATGCGCATGTGCAAGCTTTACGATAGAACGGATATCCGAACAGATACCGTAATAAGTCGGATTGTTCACAAGCACTGCAACTGCATCCGGGTTCTCTTTGATCGCCTGCTCCACACACGGCACTTCCATTCCAAGGGAAATTCCGAGTTTTGGATTCACTTCCGGATTCACATAAACCGGAATTGCTCCGCAAAGCACCAGTGCATTGATGGCACTTTTATGTACATTTCGCGGAAGGATAATTTTATCCCCTCTCTTACAAACTGACAAAATCATGCTCTGCACCGCAGAAGTAGTTCCTCCCACCATCAGAAATGCATGTTCTGCATGAAATGCATCTGCTGCAAGCTCCTCTGCATCTCTTATAACCGATACCGGATGACAGAGGTTATCGAGTGGCTTCATGGAATTCACATCGATCCCTACATTTTTCCCCTAATAATTCCACTAATTCAGGATTGCCACGGCCCCTGCTTATGCCCCGGCACATCGAATGGTACGACACGCTGTTTTCTGAATTTTTCCAGTGCTTCATAAATGGGAGCTCTTTTTCTGATCTTCTCTGTTCATAACTTTCTCCATTGCAATTTATAATTTTAAGATAATTATTTTCATATTTTATGTAATAAAAATCATGTTTTCGATCACAGAACAAAGAGTTGCTTATTTTTGCTTGATGCGTGCAAGCTTTAGTGTTTTTATTACATCAAGCAATTTCATGTAAAAAAAGAGACAACTGCCTGAGCAATCATCTCTGTTGACCTTCGTTCTCCATATTGGAATCCTTTTTACTCTCGATGCGATCCCAAATATCGTTTTTCAAAGAATCCGTTGCCTGCCGCTCTCTCTGCTTTCTGCCTTTGTCTGCATCGCAACTGCAAATATATGTCACTCTTATTGACCGTTTCACAAGATGATGTGCTTACACACTGATTATAAAGTAATCAACTTATAAAATTTGAGCTTCTGACTCAATCAATAACGTGGTCTCCTCACCACACCGGCAACCGACCCGCCTGTCCGTTAGGCTGCCTCAGTAATCTGAGTGGTCATACATTTGCATGAAAAACGATTTTTATTTTTCACACGAAAAAAGTCTATCATACACATTTTCAGTGTCAAGATATTTATGATATTAATTGTATTTTTTTGTTTTCTAATTGTAAACTTCAGGTAAAACGATCCAACAAAAACCGTCTTACGGGTTTCTCGTAATGTTCTCATTTACGAATCTCCTGCTGGATACCTGCTTTAGCACAGTTTCTCTTAAATCTACGTAAAGCGCTATCTAAAGTCTCGTTCTTTTTACTATTACACTAGACATTATCTCACACCTAACCTCCCTCCAGTTGCGTATTGTGCATATTCAACTGTTTGGGTAAATTTCATTGCACTATAAGTTATTATAGCATAAAAAATGTTCACGTCAATAGTTTTTCTTATATTTAGAAAAATTCAGACAATTCTATTTTTTTCATCAAATTATTATTTAATCTGAGTTTCCAGCGCTGCCTTAGCCTCGGCTACCGCATCCGGGATTCCAGCCGGATTCTTACCGCCGGCCTGTGCCATGTTCGGACGTCCGCCGCCGCCACCGCCAACTTTTCCTGCGATCGCTTTGATGAGATTTCCTGCATGAGCGCCTTTCTTCATTGCCTCCTCTGTTGCCATAGCGACAAGATTTACTTTGCCGTCTTCCTCAGAAGCAAGCACTACAACGCCCTCGCCGAGTTTTCCTTTGAGCTGGTCACCAAGGTCTCTCAAGCCGTTCATGTCAACCCCTGCAACACTTGTTGCAAGAAGTTTTACACCTTTTACTTCTACAACCTGATCCATAACATCGCCAAGTGCCTCTTTGGCGCCTTTGCTCTTTAAGGACTCATTCTCTGCATTTAACGCCTTGATCTCAGCCATCATATGCTCGATCTTCTCAACCAATGCAGCCGGAGTTGTCTTTGCAGCTTTTGCAGCTCTCTCTAATTCAGCTTCGATATTCTTATAATATGCGAATACATTATCACCTGTCAACGCCTCAATACGACGGATACCTGCTGCCACACCGCTCTCCGAAATGATCTTGAATGCAGCAATCTCGCCTGTGTGTTTTTACATGTGTACCACCACAGAACTCCTTGGAAAATTCTCCCATGGATACGACACGTACTTTCTCACCATATTTCTCACCGAATAACGCCATAGCGCCTGTCTTTTTTTGGCTTCTTCTACGGTCATGACATCCGTACGCACCTCAAGGTCTGCAGCGATCTCGTCATTTACGATCTTCTCAACTTTTGCGATCTCCTCTGCTGTCATAGCCTGGAAATGGCTGAAGTCAAAACGTGTTCTCTCTGCATCCTGATAAGAACCAACCTGTTCTACATGAGTAACTAATACTTCACGGAGTGCTTTCTGTAATAAGTGTGTTGCAGAATGATTCTTACATGTCTTGCCACGAAGATCTGCGTCAACAGATAACGTAACTTTATCACCGGACTTGATCATGCCGCTTGTCATTTTGCCGACATGTCCAACTTTTCCACCTAATAACTTGATGGTATCTTCCACTTTGAAAGAACCGTCTGCGGTACGGATCACACCTTTGTCTCCCTGCTGTCCACCCATGGTTGCATAGAATGGTGTCTCCTCTACGATGATCGTTCCGATCTCACCATCGGATAATGCTTCCACGATCTCAGTCTCAGAAGTAAGTACTGTCACCGTAGATGCTGTCTCTAATTTATCATATCCGACAAACTCTGTTGTGACGGAAGGATCGATCTCATCATAAACAGTCGCATCTGCTCCCATATAGTTTGTAGTCTTACGATTCTTTCTTGCTGTTGTACGCTGTACTTCCATCGCCTTTTTGAAGCCGTCTTCATCAATTGTGAAAGCCTTTTTCTTCTAAGATCTCGGAAGTCAGATCCATTGGGAATCCATAAGTATCATAAAGCTTGAACGCATTGTCTCCGGATAATACTTTAGAACCGGATGCGATCATCTCTTTTTCCATTTCTTCTAAGATTGCAAGACCCTGATCGATCGTCTTTGCAAACTTCTCTTCTTCCTGTGCAAGTACTTTTAAGATAAAATCTTTCTTTTCTTCTAATTCCGGATATCCGTCTTTGCTTTCACTGATTACAGTCTTTGCAAGCTCTGCCATGAAAATGCCATTGATTCCAAGCATTCTTCCATGACGTGCGCAGCACGGCGGATGATACGGCGGAGTACGTAGCCACGTCCTTCGTTAGATGGCATAATACCATCGGAGACCATGAATGTTGAGGAACGGATATGGTCTGTAATCAGACGGATCGAAACATCATCCATTGCATCCACTTCATATTTCTTACCTGACAGCTCACATACTCTGTCACGGATTGCTTTCATAGTATCGATATCAAATACGGAATCTACATCCTGTACCACAACGGCCAGACGCTCAAGTCCCATACCGGTATCAATGTTCTTCTGGGAAAGTTCGGTGTAACCACCCTTTCCATCTCCGTTGAACTGGGTAAATACGTTGTTCCATACTTCCATAAAACGGTCACAGTCACAGCCCACTTTACAGTCCGGTTTTCCACAGCCGTATTTTTCTCCACGGTCATAGTAAATCTCAGAACATGGACCGCAAGGGCCGGCTCCGTGCTCCCAGAAGTTATCACACTCTCCTGTTTCCGGATCGCGGTAAAATCTTGTGATTCTCTCTGCCGGAACACCGACTTCCTTCGTCCAGATATCGAATGCTTCGTCATCCTCCCCGTAGATCGACGGATAAAGTCTGTCCTCCTCCAGTCCGAGAACCTTTGTCAAAAATTCCCAGGACCATGCAATCGCTTCATGCTTAAAATAATCACCGAAAGGAAAAGTTGCCGAGCATCTCAAAAAAAGTCAGATGTCTTGCTGTCTTTCCTACATTCTCAATATCACCGGTACGGATACATTTCTGGCAGGTTGTCACTCTTCTGCGAGGTGGGATCTCCTGTCCTGTAAAATATGGCTTTAACGGTGCCATACCTGCATTGATCAGTAATAAGCTGTTATCATTGTTATGAAAAAGCATTTTAAGATGTCCCTTGGTTCACATTCTTCGTAATTCGCCAAAATCGCCGTATTTTTTTTATTTAATAAAATTGTAATCCAGCTGTTTCCCTTCCAAGAAACTATCTATATAGTTACAAATTTTTAACCTCGTGTTCTTTGTATCAGCTTCCCCATTGCTTTGCATCTTTGTTTTTCCCGCTTTTTGCCTGCCTA
>VOFB01003299.1_pt1 | contig 31018 bp, 50 predicted proteins | sample 5384141 | NCBI WGS metagenome assembly VOFB01 (sample SAMN12384721, study PRJNA508395) | human gut metagenome | isolation source: healthy gut A | host: Homo sapiens | reverse complement strand
GTCTGCCTGCGTCAGTTCATCAAAGCTTCTTCCTTTCGGCAGGATCCTGCGTATAAATTCATGTCCCACCTAAATCTCTGCTTTCTGGTACGGCGCACTTGGATTGCAGTAATAGATCCTCGTCGCTGAAATCCTTTTCCATCCGGTCCGTTCTCTATATACACCTGGGATTGAAAACTCACTTGTTATCCGTCAGGATGACTTTCCTGTCAGTATAATCCCCCCTGCAATGTTTTGTACAAAAGTGGCGATTGTATCAAAGAATCTTCCATAATCAGAAATGAATACCTTTGACCGTATCATCTGGAAAAGAGTAGTTGATGCGGAATACCATATCAGCAGAAACATCAATGCTTCATACATGACTGTTTTTGCTTTATATCTGCCTGCCAGTTTTTCTCTCTGTGTATCATACCTTTCCTTAGCTTTCAGATAAGCTGTCAGTTTACAGTTCCCGCACTTTTTGATAGAGTACCGGCTTTTCAACCGGTATCTCTACTTTTTTCTGATGGGAGACTGCATAGTCCCGTTCCTGTTCTGCCTGCCTTAGCTTATCTTGACATTCCTCTATCATGATTTCGGCAGCGTGCGTTTTCTCTTTCTCGCTCTGCAACAATTCTTTTGTTTTCCTCAAGTTGTTCTTTAAGGCTTGAATGTTCCCGACTCTGTTCTCGCTGTTTAACCTCTCGTTCAAGGTCAGCGATTCGTCGAGCTGCACTCTCAGTTCCTCGATAGTCCGGTCTTTCTGGTCGAGTTCTTCCTGCATCTGCTCCGTCAGCAGTAGCAATTCTTCCAGTTGGTCGTCGCTCTTTGAGTTTTCGTATTCTGTCATCTATATCCCTCGCTTTCTCTATCTGCTGTTCAATGTCAGCAATTCGTTGTTCTGTTTCTGCAATAATCGGTTCTCGCTGTTTAATTTCTGTGCCAATTCCTGCCATTGCTGATTCTCGTCTGTGAGTTGCTGTATCTGGTCTGTCTTTTCTGCCAGAAGCATCAGCAGTTCTTCTGTATCCGGCAAGATTTGAAGCAGCTCTGATAATTCTTTCTCTAATTGCTGCAATCGTTCTTCCTGCTCCTGAAAGCACATCAGCTTCTCGTCCTTTTCCTGTATCTCCTGAAGCATCTCTGCCATGATATTCTGTTGTCCCTCTATCTGTGTAATCATTGCTTCCATCATGGGAATTACTTCTTTGCTTTCTTCTAATGTCATTCAAACACTCCTCTCCACATTGACAATGCACCGGATGCCTTACCAAAGGTTGCAATTACCTTTTTTGTAACAGTGCATTTTGTTTTTAATCATCCGGTTTTCCTCAACCTTCCATGAACCTTTCCTTATCTGTCCGGTGAGATATTTTTCGTCAATCTTTCTTGCATCCGCACCCTCATGAATCATAGGGACTTTTAATTTGCCCTGTCTTTCATAAGAGCGGTGGTCAATCTGATTGTCTATGGATAAATGCCGGTTACACATCCCAGCCCATTCGCTTCGCCATAACTCACAATTCTTTGGATTGTTCCATCCGGTAGCGTCAGTCAGAACCCGTTTCCATTGTTTTCTGTTTCTTGCCCCGACTTTCTGTACTCCGTTTTCATCAAGAACCGGAATACGGATTCCATGACGGTCAGGATTTTTCTTATCCTGCCACCAGTCTGGGTGGGATTCATCAACTACGATATTTCCGTCAGTATCTCTGACAAAATCCCAGTCCTTGACTTCTTTGTTGCCCCATGAGTGATCTGGATTGAATGGTCGCATGGTTACAAGTAAATGCACATGTGGGTTTCCGACGTTGCCTTATCATGTATGCTCCAGTCGGCACACATTCCCTTGTCCACGAAAGTCTTTTTGAATATATTCGGTTGTATAATCAATCTGTTCCTGTCTGCTCCATTCTTTCGGCAGGGAAAATTCAAATGAGCGTCCAAGCTGTGCATCTGCATTTTTTCTATCTTTAAGACCTCATTCCATAACGCTGTTTCTGAAAAGTAAGTTTAAATTTTTCCAGTGCGGCATCTTTATCATCCGCTCTTTTATAACGGATAGACTGTTGAAACCTTTTTATATTTTCTTCCGGTACATTCAGCCATTCCTGTGGTGCATTTTCACACATCAACAGGCTGGTATAAACAACTTCTCTTTTGGAAGTGTAATAACTGATTCTGCCTGTTTCTCATTTTTCATCACATCGCCATTGAGATAAGCCGATGCGGATATGACAGATTTTCCTTTACTGCGCCCGACAATCTTTACTGTATAATGAAAAATTGCCATGATCCGTTTCCCCCCCTTTCTGCCGTATCCAGCTTTGATTTCCGACAGCATCTTCTTCTAGTTTGGCAGGAGTGAAGCTGTCGGAACGCCCTCTGCGCAAGAGTGCCCCCTGCGGCATGAGCAGGTCTGGCTGAAAGCCCCGCGCTGTGCAATGAGCTTTTTGTAGCTTCAATGCTTTCCTGTTCCTTTTCTCTAATGCACGTATTCTTTCTTCATAAGTCTTTGTTGATTTCGCCATATCGTCTTCATCCTTTCTTTTTCCGATAAACAACAGTTCCCGGTTGCATAGGTCTGATAGAACCTTTGGCGGTTTCTTAGGAAGCCGCCTTTTTAAGTTGCCACATTTCTTGTGACAGCTTTTACATTTCCTTTATCCCTAAGATCACGCCCCTCGTTAGCTTCCATGAACTTTTCCAGAATGTCAGTTTTAATAAGGACTTTTCTTCCGACCTTTAATACCGGAAGCTTCTTCCATTCAACCAGCTTTCTCAAAGTGTTTCTGCCAATTCCTGTATAGTCGGCTGCTTCCTCGATGGATAATGCAATCTTTCTTTCCGTCATCTTGTCACCTCCTTATAAATTGCATTATGCAATTTTTGTTGTGCTGTTAGTATAGCGGTTTTATATTGTGTTGTCAAGCGTTATGAAATTTTAAAAATAATTATTATATTGCATATTGCAATTATGTGAGGTACATGCTATAATTCATACATACCGAAAAAGGAGGTAATCAGCATGAAAGATAAAGAACTACGCAAGCTGATAGGCAGCAGGGCAAAACAGCGTCGTCTGGAATTAAATCTGACACAGCCTTATGTTGCAGAGAAGATGGGAGTTACAGCTTCCACAATCCTGCGTTATGAGAATGGTTCGATTATACTGTTAATGCCTTTAATGATATGGCAGATATTGTAAGGCTCTATTCCAAGTAACCGAAATGGCAGAACAAAGGCTTGAAAATCTTTTATCAGAGTTTTGATGAGGATTCCGATTCGGTATAGAACGACAACCGTTATGATACAATGAGCAATGAGCAAGTTGTTTACAGAACGAGCGGCGAATTGGCTTATGGACTTGTCCATAAGATACCTACATGCAAGAAGCATTTCATCAGTTCCGATTGTCTGATATCGAAAGGAGACACACGATTATGGCAAAAGGATCTGTAAGAAAAAAAGGAAAGAAATGGTACTACCGCTTCTATGTAGAAGATGCAAGCGGCAATCTGGTTCAGAAAGAATACGCTGGAACAGAAAGCAAAAGTGAAACGGAAAAACTGCTCCGTCAGGCAATGGACGATTACGAAAGCAAGAAATTCATTGCAAAGTCGGAAAATATTACAGTTGGAGAATTACTTGATATATGGGCAGAGGAAGAATTAAAGACCGGTACTCTCAGTAATGGGACAGTCCAGAATTACCTTGGTGCTATTACCAACATCAAGAAGCATCCAATTTCAGAGAGAAAGTTGAAAAATGTAACATCTGAGCATTTACAAGCCTTCTTCGATCTGCTTTCCTTTGGTGGCACTTATCCAGATGGTTCAGAAAGAAAAGGTTACAGCAAAGATTAGATTCGTTCTTTCTCGGCAGTATTACAGCATCCGATGCAGTATATTAAGCTGAAATACCAGACGGATGAGGTTGACCTGTTTTCCGATGATGACATGGATGGCGATATACAGCCAATTCCACGAGAGGATTATGAAAGACTGATTGAATTTCTACAGGATTACAATCCACCGGCAATACTTCCAATCCAGATAGCTTATTATGCAGGACTTCGTATCGGTGAAGCCTGTGGTCTGGCATGGCAGGATGTAAATCTTGAAGAACAGTGCCTTACGATCAGACGAAGTATCCGATATGATGGTTCAAGGCACAAGAATATCATCGGACCAACCAAACGAAAAAAAGGTAAGGATTGTTGATTTTAGAGATACGCTGGCAGAGATTCTTCGCAATGCCCGAAAGGAACAACTTAAAAACCGAATGCAGTACGGAGAACTTTACCACAAAAACTACTACAGAGAAGTAAAAGACAAAAACAGAGTTTACTATGAGTTCTATCATCTGGACGGAACAGAGAATGTTCCAGAAGATTATAAGGAAATATCCTTTGTCTGCTTAAGACCGGATGGAAGTTTGGAACTGCCAAGCACGTTAGGAATTGTTTGCAGGAAGATTGCTCAGAAACTTGATGGATTTGAAGGATTTCATTTTCACCAGTTGCGACACACCTACACAAGCAACATCTGAATCCATATTCTACTATGCTTGTGGAATCTAAGAACGTTATATTCCGAGGCGCTCCAGGAACTGGAAAGACTTATCTTGCAAAAGAAATTGCTGCTGACATTATTAGTAATGGCTATTTTGATGATTATACGATGCTCACAGATGAGCAAAAGCAACAGGTAGAGTTTGTCCAATTTCACCCAAGTTATGACTATTCGGATTTCGTAGAAGGACTCCGTCCAAAGACGAATGAAGATGGTTCTATGGGTTTTGAATTGCAGGATGGCGTGTTTAAGAAATTTGTGGATAAGGCTAGAAAAACTATGAGAATTCTAAAAAGTCCACAGAGGTCATTACAAATGAATTATCTGTTCAAGAAGCAATGAAAGAGTTCTTTGATGATGTGGACACAGGAAATAACACATTCAAGACCAAAACGGGTACAGAATTTACGATCACAGATGTCGATGATGAGCACATTTACCTTTCAATACCACAAAATGCATCCATCAACAGTATCCGATTGAATATTTCTGAAATTAGACAGATGTTAGAGTCCGGAAGAGAATTTAACAAATTAAAAGATATAACGGAATTTTTCAATATCAATTTTACTCAGCAGAGATATTCCTACAATCTTGTTATTTTTAACGAGATTCAGAAAAAGAAAAAGACTGCAAAGATTATAAGACAAGAAGAGTTGAAGAAATATGTATTCATCATTGATGAGATAAATCGTGGTGAGATATCTAAGATTTTCGGAGAGTTGTTCTTTGCTGTTGATCCAGGATACAGAGGTGTGGCAGGAGAGGTTTCCACCCAGTATGCTAATCTTCATGCTGATAGCAATGAAAAATTCTATATCCCGGACAACGTTTATATTATTGGTACGATGAATGACATTGACAGATCTGTAGACAGCTTTGATTTCGCTATGAGACGAAGATTCCGTTTTGTGGAGCTTCGTGCAGATGAGCGCCTTGAGATGCTCGCTAACTTGAACAACGAAGAGAAAGAGGCTGAGGCAATTGCCAGAATGTCAGCTTTGAATGTGGAAATTGCAGCAACAGAAGGTCTGGATGAAAACTATCAGATTGGTGCATCCTATTTCTTGAAGCTGAAGAATATTGATTTTGACCGGTTATGGTCAGATTACCTACATCCGTTGTTACAGGAATACATAAATGGTATGTATGATGAAGAAGGTATTATGGAGCGATTTAAGAAAGCATATAACCAAGGAAAGTCGGATGGAGTTGATGTAGATGAGTCGAATTAAAATAAAAGATAATTCGAGGATGCCTAAGGAGTCATTGTCTGGCATATCACTTCTGATAAGCAAAATTGCAGATAAAACTTTGGAACAGTTGGAGAATGAAGGGATATTTGTATTCCCGGAGATTCTTAGAGATGCAGATGATATCACAAAAGACCAGATGATTTTGCAGAGTGTAAACAATTATTATTTGTCGAGCAATGTCATGGGCTTCATGGAACTTGGAGATGAGAAACTCATAGTTGAATCAAGATTTAGTGGTAACGGACAGGACTTTCTGTTTCAATATTTGCTTGAGAGAGTATTTGATGTCCCGAATATTGTGGATTTGGAAATAGATGCGAACCATGATGATCGTATTTTCAATCTGCTTGTTTTTATTTTCCCACATTACTTAAAGAGTGCCATGCGTAAGGGTGTCTTTAAGACTTATGTGAGAAAAACATACAATGACAGCAATGTTAAGGGAACGATAGATATAGCGAGACACATTGTTAGGAATACACCGTTTGTTGGTAATGTAGCATATTCGCAGAGGGAGTATTCCTTTGATAATGATTTGATGGAATTAATCCGTCATACGGTGGAGTTTCTCAAACATAAGCCATACGGACATAAACTGCTTGCACAGGCTAAGGATGAGGTCAAGGATGTTGTAGCGGCCACTCCTAACTACGAGATGTGTAACCGACAGAAGATTATCAATGCAAATAAGACCAATACCATTAGACACGCATATTACCGAGAATATCGTGAACTGCAGAATTTGTGTCTTCTTATTTTACAGCATCAGAAACATCAGATTGGAATGGGAAGCAAGAAGGTATATGGATTGCTCTTTGATGGCGCATGGCTCTGGGAAGAGTATATGAATTCGATTGTGGACGAGATTTTCTATCATCCGATGAACAAAGCTACAAAAGGTTCTCAGCGTTTGTTTGACCATAATCGCGGACTTATCTACCCAGACTTCATCAGCAGAGACTCAGAGGCACGAGTGATTGCAGATGCGAAGTACAAACCGATTGATAATATTGGAAACAAGGACTATCTGCAAGTATTGGCATATATGTTCCGATTTGATGCCAAGAAGGGATTGGTGTTAGAATATAAATGGTACAAGTCAAAGTGAGAGCTTTTCATTCCGTCGATTAGTGATACAATAAAAGTATCGTACTGAAGGAGGAATTTATCATGGCAAAACATTTTGACAAACAGTTTAAACTGGATGCCGTCCAGTACTATCATGATCACCGTGAACTGGGATTGGTCGGCTGTGCATCAAATCTAGGCATCAGCCAGCAGTCTCTGTCCAGATGGCAGAAGGAGCTTCATAGTCATTGCGATTACATGTCACCCGATGATTTTGAAAGGTTGTATCAACAGGAAACTTCGGAATTGCTGGCAGGTTAGAATGAGAAAAACTCATTTTAACTTGTACTAAATCTTGACATAGGACCAATAGAAGAAATTTTTATATTTGAGTAAGACGTATACTCTCAGCGGAGGACACACCATGTTATATCAAAGAGAATTTCAAAATAATGAGGAACCTGCCAAGCATCATATCAGTTGTTTTGGCTACGAGACGGAGGCGGACCGTCAATATCCCACCCATTGTCACGCGTATTGTGAGATGTCTTACCTGGTCTCTGGGGAGCGCTATCAGATTATCAATGGGCAGAGATACAAGGTGGAGCCTGGTAGCTTCTTTTTGTTTTCTCCACTTTGTATGCACGGTTATCACAACATTACGGAGTGCCAGGATCTGGTGATTCAGTTTTCCAGCGATTTTCTGTATCAGGTTAGTTCCAGTCTTCAGAAGGATCAGGTGTTGGAGATCAGCCCGGATGCAGAACCTTTTCTGATGTTGGATGGAGAACACCGGAAATCTCTGGACGACTTGTACCAAAAACGATTTTACAATCGAATTTGTAATAAGAAGGGCAATCTGGCGGAGGAGTGGCAGATGGACGCTGTTATATTGCAGTTTTTGGCAAAGTTGTTGGAGAACGGCAGTATCCAGCTGCATCAGGGCTACGGAGGCAAAGAGGAGATTCAGCAGATTAGTGATGTGATCCATTATCTCATGGCGAATCCTGCGGAAAGATTGGACATGCACGAGGCATCCCGGAGATGCGGTCTGAGCTACTATGCGTTCAGTCGTTTTTTCACGAGATGACCGGTATGGGATATGCGGAGTATGGCAATCTGATTCGCATACGACACACGGAGGAGCTGTTGATCTACAGCGATATGTCAGTGGAGGAGATTTCGCGGGCTGTGGGGATGAGTTCTGCAAATTATTACACTCGTTTATTTAAAAAAGTAAATGGCATGTCACCCACAAAATATCGAAGTGTTTACGGGAAAAGACAATATTAATCCACAAGGAAGTTGCTGGAAATTAGCACAAAGTTGCGGTGCTATTGACATCCTTTTTTTCGCCATGTTACTATGAAATCAACATATTACTATGAAATCAACATATCGATTTCATGTGAAGGAGGATGCCTATGAGACGTGTATTACCTATTGTATTAAGCCTTAGTCTGGTAGTGTCTGGACTGGGCTTTGTGCCAACAGCAAAGATGGTTCCCGATGCCTCGGCAGCGGTTGCCGGTAAGCTGTCGGATGCTTCTCAGGGAGAGATTCTGGAGAGTCTTGATGAGGGGAATATTATTGATGAGGTTAGCGGAAATGCTTGGAAATCGGAAGCCAATGCCAATCCGATCTCGCCATCTATCTTTTGTGCGGATCCAACTAGTGTAGAGTACAACGGAAGACTTTACGTGTATGGAACCAACGATCATCAGCAGTACCAGGAGGATACGGAAAATGATTACGATCAGATTCGTTCACTGGTGGTATTTTCTACCGATGATATGGTCAACTGGATTTATCATGGAAGAATCGAAGTGGGGGAGATTGCACCATGGATTGCCAATTCCTGGGCGCCATCCATCACTTCCCGTGTTGAGGAGGATGGCCTGACTCATTTTTATCTGTATTTTGCAAATAGTGGACAGGGTGTAGGTGTTATCACATCCACAGATCCAGTGGAGGGTTGGAGTGATCCTTTGGGAAAGCCGCTTGTATATCAAAATATGCCGGGACTGAAGAATTGTCCTGCACCGTTTGACCCAGGCGTTGTCATCGATGACAATGGCGTAGGCTGGCTGGCTTTTGGTGGCGGTACTACCAACGAAAGTCCTATTCATAGCAAGGTGCCAAAGGTGGTAAGACTGGGCAAGGATATGTTGTCCTTTGACAGTGAGTTTGTGTCTATCGACGCACCATATTTCTGCGAGGCCAGTGAGCTGAATTATATCGACGGAACATTTTACTATACCTACTGTAATGACTGGCAGGATAGAGGCAAGGAGTGGGACTATGATGGTATTGCAAAGCCGCCTAAATGTTCTATGGCATATATGACCACCAAGACTCCTTTGGATGCAGACAGTTGGAAGTATCAGGGGCATATTTCTATAATTCTGGCGAGAACAGCACCGGTAATTCCGGTATGACATGGGGCAATAATCATACTCATTTTGCCAAGTATCAGGGTGTAAATTACATCATCCATCACACAATGATGCTGGAAGATGATGCACATATCAGCGGTGGTTTCCGAAGTCTGATGGTGGATTATCTGCCAATGGATCCTGCAAACTTAAGTATTCCAATTACTGCGGCAAGCCGAAAGGGTGTGAAGCAGATCAAGGCGGTAGATGCTTATACAGAGCAGAGAGGTAGCCTGATGTTGACTTCGGCAGATGTATTTTACGACAAGGTTGCGAACCCAGCTGCCAAGAGTATGGCTCCTGGTGCTTGGACCATGGTTAAATGTGCAGACTTTGCCTACGGCGCAGATCAGTTTGTGGCAAACGTGAAGGGTAAGGGCCGCGTGGAGGTTCGCTTGGATAACGTGCAAAGTGAGCCAGTGGCATACATTGAGTTTGATAATAGTGATTTTGCCAAGGTTGCCAGCAAGACAGTGAAGAAGTTTGATGGAAGAAATCATAATGTATTCTTCGTGTTTAGCGGAGCAGATATCGAGTTCGACAGCTGGTATTTTACCAAGTCCGAGAAGGTGGCAAGACCTGCCGAGGATATGAGCGTGACTGATGTTACCGCCACAGATGTGACCATTCAGGGGCAGACAGCGAACGGTGCCATGAATTCCACACTGGAAGTGGTGAGATCAGGTGACTATGTGATGAAGACTGCACCTATTGCTGAGAAAGATGAAGTCTTAAATCTTGGTTTTGTCAATTACGATAAAAATGCAACATATGATATCTATGTGAAGAGTCTCACATTACACACAGCAGACGGAGATGTGGAGATTCCTGTTGGTCAGAAGTTAAATCCTAAGAGCCAAGGTGGAAATGGTCTGGCCAATGGATGGGGCGGAGCTACCATCGGAAGCTGCGTATATGGTACCGAAGAGTGTGGTCTGTTTGCGGAGACCACTTCCGTGAATTGGATTAACTATCGATTTGCGTTAAAGATTAATGGAAAGGAAGTTCCATATACTTCCATCGACTACAATGTCACCATCAATGTAGCTCAGTCGGAAAAGCCAACCTCCGTCCTACTGAAGTGCCAACAGAAGTGCCAACTCCGAGTCCTACTGAAGTGCCAACAGAAGTGCCAACTCCGAGTCCTACTGGAGTGCCAACAGAAGTGCCAACTCCGAGTCCTACTGAAGTGCCAACTGAAGCTCCTGCAAAGACAACTGCCCCAGCTCAGCCAGCCTTTGACCGGAAAAAAACAGCGATCACCAAACTCAAGAAGGCCTTTAAGCTGAAAAAACCAGTGATCACCAAACTCACCAAGCGCAAGAAGTCCTTTAAGATCAGATGGGCAAAGGTGAAGAATGCATCCGGCTATAAGCTGCAGTATTCCACATCATCAAAGTTTACTAAGAAGACCACAAAGACAGTTAAAGTCAAAGGTAACACCAAATTTGCCAAGACGGTTAAGAAGCTGAAGGCCAAGAAGAAGTACTATGTACGTGTTCGCGCATACAAGCGTGTTCGCGCATACAAGGGTGGTAAGGCTGTCACAGTGTACACTAAGTGGTCTAAGGTCAAGGCAGTAAAAACCAAGTGATGATGAAAGCATGTTATCATTAGCCTTGGAAATGTGAGATTTTTTGTTGTCTACAACTAAAACATATGTTATAATCCTGTCTTTGACAGTTGAAAGAAGGAAAAAACCTCGCAGACGGCGTATTACGCCGATTGCGAGGTTTCTTTGTTGGAAAGTATGTGGTAATATTTACTTCTTTTTGGTCTGATTTAAAATTTTTCTCATGTTTTTTTGAGATGTTATCTGATAGTCTGTTCTGAAACCAAAAGCATCATGAAGAGCATCAGTGATATCAGTTCGTGTGTAGGTTGGGATATATCCTTCGCCAGGTGCAATCAGCATATCCATAGAGCGGATAGTATCAATCAACTCTTCGCAGGTGTACTTCTCATTAAGTTTTTGTTCCAGAATTTTGTAAATAACAAGAGCAGTAAAACAGGTAGTGAAGGATAATACCGACAGGATCGAAGCGGAACGTACATTTAGATTAAACAAACGTTGTTACGGCATGAGCTGTATTACCACCAAGCTGGAGAAAACCCAGCTCACATCCATCGCATTATCCGTATTTGTCACGAATCTGTTTAAGATGCAGAGACGAATACTTTTTTTTTACATCTGTACCGGATTTTGGACAGATATAGGGTCGTAAATCTGTGTCTTTCTGTTTGATCAGCAGACACTGGTTATCGACACCAAAAAAGAGAGACTTTCGACAAGTCTCTCTTTTTTGGTGTACTTTTATGCATTTCTTTTAGGTTTATTTTGCCACGGTTTTTCGCTATAGTAGCATTATAAAAAAAGGGAAAGGATCGACTACGCATGAGACCAATGAAAGTACGGGGAAAGGGGAGAATTGCCTGTGTATTCTGGGCACTGGGAACAGCGCTGGTTCTAGGAGGCTGCCAGAGAGGTGCGGATGCCAAGCCGCTCAAACTGACATTTTCACAGGAGAGCGGATGCTATGAGAATCCGTTTGAGTTGGAACTTTCGACGGAGAAAGGGGACATCTATTATACGCTGGATGGCTCCGATCCGCGTGATAGTGATACCAGGATCGCCTATAAGGGTGCAATATCCGTGACGGATCGGAGTGGAGATGCAAATGTGCTCTCGGCGATCGATCCGGCACAGTATGATGCCGTCAATGTGGAATGGGACAGTGAGAAACAGGATTTTGTGAGCACCATCGGAAATCCGAAGGATGACGAGGTGGACAAGATGACGGTGGTACGCGCGGTGGCGCAGTTCTCCGGGCGGAGCTCCGATGTGGTGACCCAGAGTTATTTTGTCGGGGACATGACGGAGCATGTGCAAGGAATTGAGCAGAGCTGCGATGCGTCCGGCCAGGACCTGGCGATTATGTCTATCACAGTCAATTCCTCAGATATGTTTGACTCCAAAACCGGAATTTATGTTAAGGGTGACATTTATCAGAAGGCATTGGAGGATTTGATCCGGGACGTGGAGGATTCGTGTCCGGACGTGGAGACGGGACGCAGGCTGGACGGCAATTACAAACAGCGAGGAAAGGACTGGGAGCGGGCCGCCCATGTGGATTATTTTGAGAGTGATGGCAAGACGACGGTCTGCCGGTTGCAGCAGGATTGTGGTATCCGGATTCAGGGCAATTATTCGCGCTCAGATCTGCAGAAGGGTCTGCGGCTGTGTGGCGGAAAGAAGTATGGCAAGAAGAATTTCTCCTATCCGTTTTTGGCGATAAGGATGTGGATGACCGGGGAGAGGTGATTTCCAGTTTCCGCAAGCTGATCCTACGCAATGGCGGAAATTGCGCGTTTACGACCAAATTCAATGATACCTACTGGCAGAAGCAGCTGGCGGATCTGAAGGTGGAGACCCAGGCATCCAGGCCATGCGTGGTCTATCTGAATGGGGAATACTGGGGACTGTATATTCTGCAGGAAGATTATCAGGCCAAGTATTTTGAGAAGACACATGGAGTGGCCAAGGAAAATGTCGTGACATATAAAAGGGGGATGCAGAGGCACTTTCCCTGGGATACAAGCTGGATGAAGGAAAACTGCCGGAGAGGGAGGACAATGAGTCCTACTATCTGCAGGATGTGCTGGATTTCTTCGCCAGTCATGACAATCTCCGCAATGAGCAGGATTACGAAGCATTTGCCAAACTGGTCGATCCGGAGTCTGTCAGGGACTATTTTGCGGCCAATGTCTGGCTGAACAATAAATGGGACTGGCCGGGAAAGAACTGGACGATTTGGAAGACCACGAAGGTGGATCCGGACAATCCGTATGCTGACGGGCGATGGAGACTTTGTTTCTATGATCTGGATTTCGGAGGGGTCAGCGGTGTGGAGGACATTGGAACCAATACCATGGCTGAGGACAACTATAAGAAATATGGGCTTCTCGACAAGAAGACGGCCAATCCGCTGGTCAAAATGTTTGTCTATCTGATGAGCAATGATTCGTTTCGGCGGGATTTTGAAGATAAGTTGCTGTCGCTCAGTGAAAATGAACTGGAAAAAAGAACATGCACTGGCAGAGTGCAAGAAGATCAGGGAGATCTATGAGCCGTTGTACCCGCAGTTCTTTACCAGATATTTTGGGACGGAGCAGGCAGAATATAAGACGGAAGATGCCATTGGGGGAGGTTATGCAAGCTATCAGTGCCTTGTCGATTTCCTCGGAGGCCGGGCGGATACGATCCCGGGGATCGTCAATTGGATTGAGAAAACGGAAAAAAGATTGGAGTGAGTAGATACGAATGAGTCAGGAAACATTTGCAAGGGTGGAGAAAAAGTATGTGATCAGCCGGGAGCAGTATGAGTGGATTCGGCAGTTCCTTGCAGAGTATACGGTGGAGGATGAGTATGGACAGAGTACGATACGCAATGTCTATTATGATACGCCCGGGGAGGAGATGATCCGTCATTCCATCCAGAAGCCGGAGTTTAAGGAGAAAGTGCGCGTCCGGGGATATGGGAAAATCGGACGAAACGATAACGTGTTTGTGGAACTGAAGCGCAAATACCAGGGCATCGTCTATAAGAGAAGGGTGAGCATGCCACTTTCGGAGGCAGAGAAATTTCTGGCGCGGCGCAGGAGCTGGAACTCAGCTGAAGGAAAAGATGTTTGTTGCCAGGGAGAGAAAGAAGCCAGAGCGAGATGGCGAGGAAGGTTTTCCTGCCGCAGAAGGAACGCCCAAATCAGGAAGAGGGAGACTTTGTGCATCGTCAGATCCTGCGGGAACTGGAATACACCAGAGATCGATATGACTTGCGGCCGAACATGTATATCGCATACGACCGCGTAGCCCTGTACGGAAAAGAGGACAGGTCCCTGCGTGTGACATTCGATCAGAGGATCCGCAACCGCAGGCGGGGACTGACGCTTGACGGGGAGGAACCGGAGAATTTGTACTTTGAACACGGTGAGGTTGTCATGGAGATCAAATGTGGCAGTGCATATCCGCTGTGGCTTTGCAGGATGCTTGGGGGACAAAAAATCTATCCCACATCCTTTTCCAAATACGGAGCATTTTATAAGAAAGAGAGGAATCAACAATATGATGGCAAGTGTGATTAATGGGGCGGGGAGCGTGTCTGTGCAGGCGGCGCTGTTGTGTACAGGTGTGTCCCTGGTACTGGGGTTGGTGATCGCGGCAGTGTACATGCTGCAGGGGGAGTATACGAAGAATTTTGTGGTGACGCTGCTGTTGCTGCCGGCGCTGGTGCAGGCGGTGATCATGCTGGTCAATGGAAATCTGGGAACCGGTGTGGCGATCATGGGTGCATTCAGTCTGGTGCGTTTCCGGTCTGTTCCGGGTACATCCCGTGAGATCAGCGGCGTATTCTATGCGATCGTGGTAGGACTTGCGACCGGTATGGGCTATCTGGCTTATGCGGCGATGATCACTGTGATCGTGGGAGCTGTGATGCTGGTTTCCTACAAGGTGGTCGGACATGCCGGCGTGCAGCAGCATCTCCTGCGGATCGTGATCTCGGAGGATCTTGATTATGAGGGAGTCTTTGAAGATATTCTGCAGAAATACACAAAAACTGCCCGTCTGATTCAGGTAAAAACCATCAACATGGGCAGTATGTATGAACTTCGTTATGAAATTGCACTGGCAAAGGATGCGCTTGTTAAGGAGAGAGTGCTGACCAGCCGAGAGGAATTATAATATGGCATCATATGCCAAAGAACTTTCTCATTTAGCAAATCTGTTTTAATAGCGTTGACAAATGTGTAAAATGGAACGCTACATTGAATGCTGTGCAAAAGTCACCTCGAAAATCGTTCCCCCAGTCTTGCCTGATTTGATACAAATACTGCCATCATGTACTCTAACGATTTCACGGACAAAAGCAAGACCTAGCCCTACGCCACCCAGCTCCCGGCTTCTGGCTTTATCCACACGGAAGAATGGCTCGAACACTCTCTCCCTAAGCTTCTTTGGTATTCCTCTTCCCGTATCTTCTACAGACAGATAAACATGCTTGTTTCTCTGATATGCGGTTACTGTAACCTGTCCGAGTGGATGATTATATTTGATGGCATTCTCAACCAGATTGTATACAAGCCTGTAAATAAGGATATCACTGCCTATCATAGTGGCATCCTCACATTTTCCAATCAGCTTTATATTCTTTTCCACGGCAAGAGGCTCAAGGTCTGCCAAAACCTCTTCAACAATAGCATCCAATATAATTTTATCATCCCTTCCCACCGTCTGAAGCTCACTCATGTCAAGAAGAGTCTTTACCATCCTGTTTAATTTATCATTTTGTTCCGTAACCATTTTTATGGTCTGCAAAGTGTCTGCATCATTTCCCGGGTGAGAGGCAGAATTATATAAATCAAGCTGTACCTGCATTAACGCTAATGGAGTACGCAGCTCATGTGCTGCATTTGCAGTAAACTGTCTCTGTATCTCAAATGCTTCCGACAGACGCTCAAGCATCTTATTATAAGAAATACTCAGCTGGTTCAGTTCCTTAACATTGTTTTCCTCTATTCTTGAATCAGACAGATTCTGAGCCTGTACCTCTTCAATTTTATCTGAAAACTCCCTGATTGATCTGAGCGCATGCCCGCTTATAAAATAAGTGACGACACCTCCCAAAAGCGCCAGCAAAACCGTGATTATCAGACTGTTTCTTTTATAGTCGGCCTTATTATTGTACACCTGAACCGAAAATTTATCCGCAAACTCATCCCACTTATCGTCCGGTATGCTGATATATATTTCATCTGATTTGTTTCCTTTTTCATCCCCCTGTGACTCTACCGCATCCTGCAGAGAATCGATGTAATGCACACCATTTTTATAGACAAACATAGTCAGGCAGCCACATATTATAGCAATACACAATGTAGTAATGCACGTAAGTCTCCACTGTAGCGACATTCTTTTCATCTGTCAGACTCCTCCCGTATTTTATAGCCTTCACCTACCTTGTTCTGAATGGGATCATATCCCAGCTTCGCCTTAAGCTTTTTTCTAAGTGAAGACATATGTACCCTGATTGCTCCGCTAAAGCTGTCTGCCGTGGCATCCCATACATGCTCTATCAGCTCCTCCTGACTCACCGGTCTGCCTAGATTGATAAGTAAATATTCCAAAATACCATTCTCTTTTCTTGTCAGTGAAACCGGCTCTTCCTTTGCATATGCCTCGCGTTTAATCGTATCAAACTTGATATCTCCGCATTTAAGACATATATCATTCTGTACAAATTTCCTTCTTGTCAGGCTTCTGATACGTGCCTCAAGCTCCTGCAGATGGAATGGTTTTTCCATGTAATCATTTGCTCCTGCATCCAGTCCCTCTACCTTATCAGCAATCTGACCTCTTGCAGATAATATCAAAACCTTAGTTTCATCATTGTATTTTCTAAGCTCCTTAAGAAGCTCCATGCCATCCATCCCCGGCAGATTCAAATCCAAAACTATCAGATCATAATTTTCCGACAGTATACATTCAAGAGCCTCTTTCCCATCATAACAGGTATCCACCTCATAACCGGCAGCATACAGACTCTTTGCAACCATATCACATATTTGTTTCTCGTCCTCGACAATTAATAATCTCAAAATGTTCTCCTGCTTCTTAACAATAATTTTACATCCTATATTGTATAATACCAAAGTCAGCTGGTCAATAATACAACGAAAAGGAGCAACATTATGTCGAAATACCAAAAAACATGTCAAATCATTTTGCTTATCCTTGGTGTATCCATGATAAGCTATGGTGCAGTCAGAGGTGAGGCGGATACAGTGCTTGGTAAAAAGCAATAAAACTATGTCTGGAGTGTGTCGGAATTGGATAAGGAGAAGAAATTACTATCAAGAAAACTGGCAAAAATACGTGGCTGGATACAGGCCGCAGCAACGCTGCTGACCAATATTCATATTCCAAATTTATTTAAGGGTAAAATATATCAGGGCAATGCAAAAACAGTATGCGTACCCGGATTAAACTGCTACTCCTGCCCTGCCGCGACAGGAGCCTGTCCAATAGGGGCATTTCAGGCAGTTGTCGGATCATCAAAATTTAAGTTTTCATACTACATAACCGGATTTTTTATTTTACTCGGTGTAACTCTCGGCAGATTTATATGTGGTTTTTGTGCCCATTTGGATGGTTTCAGGATTTACTTCATAAAATCCCCGGAAAGAAATTATCCACAGCCAAACTAAAGCCTCTTAGGTACCTAAAATATGTCATTCTTATTGTTTTCGTTATACTTCTTCCGATGCTGGTAACGAACTCTATCGGAATGGGAGATCCTTTCTTCTGTAAATATATTTGTCCTCAGGGTGTTTTAGAGGGTGCTATACCGTTATCTATTGGAAATGCTGCTATCCGTTCTGCGCTGGGAAAGCTTTTTTCTTTCAAGTGTATGATTTTAATTGCAGTGATTGTACTAAGTATCTTATTTTACAGGCCTTTCTGTAAATGGATTTGTCCGCTTGGAGCAATCTACTCATTATTTAATAAGGTCAGCCTGCTCAAAATCACTGTTGATAGCAGCAAATGTGTTGGATGCGGTCAATGCTCAAAGGCATGTAAGATGGATGTGGATGTGTGTAAGACACCGGATCACCTCGAGTGCATACGCTGCGGTGCCTGCATAAAGGCCTGTCCGAAGGACGCCATCTGCTACCGGTTTATGGGAAAATCATGTCAAAAAAATGACAACAGATAGCTATTAAACATTTTACTATTATTTAAAGGAGAAATTACTCATGAAAAACAAATTATCATTTATTTCTATTTTTACACTCTGCATAGCATTATCACTTACAGCATGTGGCGTAAAGCAAGCTTCCACAACAGATTCTAAGAACACTCAGACTGGAGCCGGTTCAGAAGCATCCGGCAAATCAAATTCCAGGCGGGATGATTTATATCAGCAGGAAAATCAGATTTTTGCAGATCATGCTGATGTGTGGAACAAGGCATTTGGCATGATGAACAAAAGTGACGCCGATCCAAACGGAAATTATGCTGATTATCTTGCCGGTACCGTAGAATCAAACAAGAATTCATTCACAGACGATGAGCTTAAAACACTTAATCAGGATATTGAAACTATACGAAAAATCGAGAAACAGATAGCTGAGATTGAAAACAAAAATACATCATCAGACGATAACAAGAAGGACAGCTCTAAAGCCTCATCTGTATTCAGTGATTTTTCCGGTGAGGATTTTGATGGCAATAAGGTTGATGACAGCCTGTTTTCCGGTAATGCAGTAACAGTCGTCAATTTCTGGTTTACCGGCTGCAAACCATGTGTCGCTGAATTATCCAAGCTTAACGAATTAAATGATGCTATCAAATCAATGGGCGGAGAAGTTGTTGGCATCAACACTGAGACCTTCGATGGCAATAAAACAGCTATCAAAGAGGCTGCCTCTGTTCTTGAAAGCCAGGGTGTCAAATATCGTAATCTGTCAATTGACTCCTCTAGTGCTGCCGGTAAATATGCCTTAGAAATCATGGCCTTTCCAACAACTATACTTGTTGACAGAAATGGCAATATTGTAGGCGAACCAATGCTCGGTGGAATTGATAACAAGGACAACTATAATGCCCTTATGAAGCAGATTCAGTCTGTAATTGATGCAGACAGCACAAATAAATAGAGGTCTACATATAAAAAAAGCTCCTGTGCATTGCACAGAGAGCTTTTTTGAACATTACTATAATGTCAAGGAATCTTCTGCATCTACCCACATCTGTAAATTCCCATCAAGATACAGTCTCGCATATTCTAGTGGTTCATCAAGGGATGCTGTGTCTATGCGAATTTATAATCGGCTTTTACATTGCAATGTTATTATTGAACTTAAGAATGATAGGCGATGATAGAAGTGAATTAAACCTGTTTATGCAGCATAGACCTAATATGAATGCCTTACAAAAATTCATTAGCAAATCATAAAATTCTTGCATATTTTATGCAGAAGTAGTATCTTATATATAACAATTGCGGTGGATGTCTTCGGATTACACCTGGAAGAACCTGATGCGTCGGGTTCTTTTTTTGGTAAAATTTAGTGTAGCATTCTAAGTAGTACGACTTTGAGGTGTTACTACCAAGCAACAAGTCGCTCAGAAATGAGGATTAGTATGAAACAAATATTAAAATGTTTTATGTTTTTTATTATAATAAATATTTTAAGTGGCTGTTCGTTTAAAAGGTTTAAGTGAAATGATGTTAGAGGAGGAAAATCAGGATTTACCTTCTTCCATTGGGACAATCTCATCAGATTTTTCATTTGCTGTATTAGGAACGGGGGAGATTGCTTTTCTTACTATAGATCCAAAAGAAGTTGTATTTTTGGATGAAAAACAGAAAAACAGACGCTCTGTTGAATTATCTGAGAATCGTCAATCTTTAGAGATTACTGCAGGAAATGATTACTTTTATGTGTATTGTTCCAACGAAGATGAAACAGCTGGTTTTTAAATGTTTTTGACAAGAAAGGAGAGTTAATAAAAGAAATATCATTACCGTTCAGTAGAGTTAGTGTCAGCAATGGAATTGTGTATGGATATTATGATGAAACAGCTGATTTTAATGGATGGGATTCTAATATCTCGAATAGTCATATTGAAGCAACCCATTATATTAGTGAGAGAAAATTTTTAGAAAAATTTCTAACTGTATGGATGATTGGAATGAAATAAGCAGGGGACGAAATAGCAAATGTTGGTGAACAACAATTTTATCGCTGTTCATCGGATTATTGTCATAATACAGACTATTATAGTGATCAAAAACCTTTGTCTGTTTTTTGGCCAAATAGATTATGTGAAATATTGTGATGGGAAAATAGCTTCCGAGGAGTCGGATAAAGAAATCCGTTCCCGTTTGAATCAAATATATAGTATGATGAAAAAAAAAAGGAAGAGAATTTTTCTGATTTATAGTTTTCAAACCAATGATAAAATATACGGTATTTGTAATGTATATAGTCAATGTGGGGAACTATTAACTTTTTGCACGGATGATTTGGATTATAGTTTTTCTTTTTCTTATGATGAAAAAAGAAGATAAATTATATAAGGTAAATGAGTATACTAACATTGAACTTATATATGAAGATGAATATAATTGTCTGTATCATAAATTAGACGGTGTTTATTATACAAAATTAGAATCAGATAAAGAAGAAAAATTATATGATTACAATGGGGAAATTGGACTTACAATCTTAGAAGGATATGTAAAGTTTCAGGAAAGAGAAATACATTACAATGATGATATTATAGATAAGCAGAAAATAATAAAAGTATGGTAGTATATCCATGCCGATGTGGAAAAGGATGAATGAGAAAATTATGGAGAAAGTGCTTGATTTTTTGGAGGACAAAAAAGCATACTGTGGTTAGGATGTGACGGAGATATATAAAAATGGCAAGGCCAAGAAGACCGAAAGTGAAAAATCCAAAAACAAAGAAAGTGGATGTACGCCAGATAAAAACTATGCCAAGAGTCATAATCAAACACTTGCACAAACATTGCGATTAGAAGCGAGGCAAAGAAAATTGTATTTTTGCTTTTTTTGTTGGTCTTTTAATACAATGTTTAATAGGTATTTGTGGGTTAATAGGAATTCGGAAAGACCCTCTAGCGTAGGGGAGTTGATCTGTTTAAGAAAGACGGAGCAAAAAATGGACAGTATCAACAATTCGCACAAAGCAATAATTATTAACGAGGAGATTTGTAATGGCATTTTTGTTCAATAAAGAAAAAATAAATATATTGAGTTAAATTTATTTACTACAAATGAAAAGGATTGGATCGCATATAGTATGTGTGGTGGAAATATATATCAACAAACAAGGAAAGAGTTGTTTAGATTAGATAATGAGTATTTATATTTTCACAATACTGTATATGAAAACGAAATAGAAAAAATTATTAATGGTTTAAGCAACATAAAAGAGTCATGCCGTTATACATTTGAGCCAGTAGACGAAGGTGAGTTTCGACTTGAATCTGACTATAAGGATAATGTAGTGTATATAAAATGCACGTTTTATGTTGTTGATATGATGGAAAACGAAGGAATTGAAGACAATATATTTGAGATAGAAACAACATACTTTATGTTGTATGAATTTTAATACAGTTAAGAAAGGAATATAACATGGTTAAATAAAAACAGCAGGGAACTTCCTGTATAATTAAAAATACGATGCCCGGAAAAGTCGATAAACCCTTGCAAAATAGGACAGACAATACAGGGTATTTTAGAACAGGAGAAATTTATGATTAGAGTTTTATTCATCTGTCACGGCAGGACTGTGGAAAGCCTTATAAATCAAGGAATAATGGGGCAAAACGGGGCATAGTCTGGTGGTTAGAGCATTTGGGAACTACAGTTATTTGACCTTGACAGGCGGAACATTTGAATGTATGCTGTTAAGAACAGTAAGAGATTACTGCAAATGTTTGTTGCTACTCGATATGCAACTCAAATAAGGTCGAGTTCAAATGTTTGTCGCTACTCGATATGCGACTTAGAAAAGGTCGAGTTCAAATGTTTTGAGGTTCCGTTCGAGAGGACGGAGCCTCTTTTTGACTGGTGAAAATATGCCTTGGCTGATATAATGTAAATTGAAAACAAAGTAAAAATATTTTGTTATACATAGTTGGCTGTTAATGGCATCTGAGATATCGTAGGATGCTTTTATGATTGGAGGATAAGGCATAATGATAAACTTGGGTACATTAAAGGAAATAACTGATTTAAGAAGTATATGGCCACATGAAGCTTTGAATTTTACTCCTTGGGTGGCAGAGAATGTTGAATTACTTGCAGATGCTGTTGGTCTTGATATTACGGTTGATGAGACAGAGTCCTCTGTTGGAGACTTTAATGTTGATATCTATGCATCTGAAACAGGAACAGATAGAAAGATTATCATTGAAAATCAATTAGAAGATACAGATCATGACCATCTTGGGAAATTAATTACTTATGCATCTGGTAAAGATGCAGATGTGGTTATATGGGTTGTGAAACACGCACGTGAAGAACATAAGGCAGCAGTTGAGTGGCTTAATAATCATAGATGATAAGATTGGTTTTTTCTTATGTGAGATAAAGCTTTTTCCAGATAGGTGATTCTGATATTGCTCCATCATTCGCTGTAGTGGAAAGACCGAATGATTGGACAAAAGAGATTAAGAAAACTACAATTACAAACCCAACGCAGCAACAGAGACTTGAATATTGGAATGCATTTAATGATTATGCCTTTCAGAATACTGAATTCGAAAATCATTTAATAAGAGAAAACCTAATACAGACCATTGGATGGATTTCAGTATTGGCTCATCAGCTTGCCACATCTGTGTTACACAAATTCAGAAGAGAAATAAAGTTGGAGTTGAATTATACATAAATGATGATAAAGAACTCTTTAAAGGTCTTTATTCACATAAAGACGATGTGGAGTCTGCTATGGGATTTGCACTTGATTGGAGAGAATTGCCGGAGAGGAAGGCAAGCCGTATTATCGTGGAACAAGATGTGAAGTTTGATGATCAGAATGCCTGGCCACAGCAGTTTGAGTATATTATGGATGTCTGTATGAAGATGAAGAAGGCGTTTGGAAAATATATATAAATAGAAGATTCGATTTTATTATATAAATTAGAAGTTGTGGGGACGAATTTCAAAAATGGCATTGATGTAGAAATAGTCTTAATGGTAAAAAAAAAAATAGGAGGATAATAATATGGATTCAAAAGAAATAATTGAAAGTGCAAAACTAGACCTTCAAAATATAGATACAATAATAGATACAAAACATAATCCAGTAGTTTCGGCATTTATTTCATCAATTAAAACAGTTCCGTATATTGGTGATTTAATTGATGATTCTTTAGAATATACTTTGACAGATTTTCAGAGTAAAAAGCAACAACAACTTTTAGAAGCTATTAATAATGCGCCTGCTGGGATAGTTACATCTGAAATGGTAAATGATGTAGAATTCATTATGAGTTTTGCTAAAACAAGGAATGCGGTCAATAAGTTATTGAATGGTGATAAAGTAAAATTCTATGGGAATTTATTGGTGAATGGATATTTAAGTGAAAGAGATAAAATATCAACAGATGAGTTTGAAGAGTATCTAGAATTAATAAACTCGCTTTCATATAGAGAACTAGAATATTTGTCGTTTTTTAAAGAGTTTTCAAATAAACATAGAGGAAGATTAGTGCATCAGAATTGGAGACAGTTTAGTATAGAGTTTCGAAGTAAATTCACAAACAGAAGTGCGTACACCGTATTTAAGCGTTTACAAAGAACTGGTTTTATAAGTGAAGTGATAGAAACAGAGGATATTGAGGGAGAAGCATTATCATTGGATATTAATTCTGTTGGTTTTGAAACAGAACCGGAATTTGCTCGATTTAACGAAATGGTATTGAGAAACTTTTGACGAGAGTCAGATGACTTCTAGTTTGTGTAACTGAAACTAGAGCAACAGCCCCAAATTGATGTTTTAGTTTTTATAGACGATAATACAAGAGTATGCCTATCTCAGCACCCTCCTTCGTTAAATAATGCACACCCCCATCCGTAGTCTGAACCCCCTTAACTGACTACGATTTGACTACTACACATTGCCTTGAATTACCAGAGAAGCGCTAACGCGAGATCAAATGCGTAAATTCCTAAAGTTTGTTCATGACGATAATGTATACTGCAAATACTATGAAGTGGTATACATACTTTTCCATACCGGTATGCGAATTTCAGAATTTTGCGGTCTTACGATTAAGGATATTGATTTGGAAAACAGGATTGTGAATATAGACCATCAGCTTCAACGGTTATCTGATATGACCTTAGTGATTGAGCCAACAAAGACTTCCGCCGGGACAAGAAAACTTCCGGTAACAGAGGATGTTGCAAAATGCTTTCAGGCCATCATTGAGGATAGGGAGAAGCCGAAGGTGGAAAAGGTGGTGGATGGATATATCGGTTTCCTGTTCGTGGATGACAAAGGCCTGCCACTGGTGGCAATGCACTGGGAACATCGGTTTAATCATATGGTGAAGCGGTATAATGATATCTATCGAGTTCAGATGCCGAATATTACGCCACATGGTCGAGTTATAATAAGGACAAGTTAGAAAACTCCAGTAAATACAAGGGGTTGCACTAATTTAGTCCTTATTTTTAACTCCCTGAAAAAGGGAAAAATAAGACAGCGCTGTCATTCCAGAATATGAATTATTACAGATCCAGACTGGAAATGGATTTGTGTAAGACAAGAGTAAAAACAACAGAATTATTGTAATTATAGGACTGAATTAGCTCGCACGGAATATAGATTCCGGTTGTCTAATTCAGTCCTCTTTTTGATTGACGACGATGAAAGGTGATGAAAAATGGCTAGAATTATTTCTATTGTAAACCAAAAAGGGGGAACTGGAAAGTCCGCATGTACAGCTAATTTAGCAGTAGGATTAGCACAAAAAGAATATGAAAGTGTTAATCGTTGATGCCGATCCACAGTCTGATGTATCTGCAGGATTTGGATATCGTGATTGTGATGAAAGTAATGAAACACTTACAGCTCTTATGGATACAGTAATGAAAGATGAAGATATTCCTTCAGACTGTTATATCAGGCATCAGGCAGAAGGAATAGACATTATCTGTTCTAACATTGGACTGGCAGGTACGGAAGTACAGTTGGTAAATGCAATGAGCAGGGAATATGTATTGAAACAGATTTTATATGGTATCAAGGATCAATATGATGCAATTATCATTGATTGTATGCCATCATTGGGAATGATTACGATTAATGCGCTGGCTGCATCAGATGAAGTCCTCATTCCAGTTGAAGCATCCTACCTGCCAATCAAAGGCTTGCAGCAGTTGTTAAAAACGATCGGTAAGGTTCGTAAGCAGATTAATCCGAAGTTGCAAGTCGGAGGGATTCTGTTCACGATGGTCGATGCGCATACAAATGATGCCAGAAATAATATGGAACTTCTCAGAAATGTATATGGAAGTCAAATTCATATCTTTGATAATTATATTCCATTTTCTGTAAGAATGAAGGAAGCAGTCAGAGAAGGACAGAGTATTTTCTCTTATGATCCGAAAGGCAAAGCTACAGAAGCTTATCGGAGAGTGACGGAGGAGGTGCTGAAAGATGCCATCTAAAAAAAAGAGCAACTCCCGTTTCCTTACAGCCGCTTGATGCATTGTTTGGAACAAACGAAGAGACAACCAATGGAATTAGTGAGATAGCAATAGGAAGTCTTCATCCATTTACGAATCACCCGTTTCAAGTAAGAGATGATAAGAAAATGGAAGAATTAGCGGAAAGTATTACACAATATGGCGTGTTGGTTCCTGGTATTGTGCGGTTGAGAGAGTCCGGTGGTTATGAGCTGGTAGCTGGTCATCGGCGAAAACGAGCATGTGAACTTTCTGGACTAGAGAAAATGCCGGTTATCATCAAAGATCTTACAGATGATGAAGCGACGGTGATCATGGTAGATTCCAACATTCAACGAGAAGAGCTGCTGATCAGCGAAAAGGCATTTGCTTATAAAATGAAATATGAGGCGTTAAAGCGTCAGGGAAAACGATCTGATTTAACTTCTTGCCAAGTTGGCAAGAAGTTGGCGGCAGAAGAAGTCAGTCAGAATACAGGAGATAGTTCCAGACAGATTCTTCGATATATTCATCTGACAGAGTTGATCGCAGAGTTTTTAGAATTGGCAGACGAGAAGAAGCTTCCCTTTAATACAGCTGTTGAAGTTTCTTATTTGAGAACTGAAGAGCAGCAGATATTACTTCAGTATATGCATAATCACAATATGGTACCTTCCATGAAGCAGGCAAAGGAATTGAAGCAGATTTCAAAAGAGCGGATGTTGACGTATTCAGAGATTGACCAGATTTGCATGAATGAAAGTACTGAAAAAGTTCAGGTGCAGATTCCGGCGAAGAAATTGAAACAATATTTTCCAGAGACATATACAAAGGATCAGATGGAAGAAATTATATTTATGCTTCTGGCATCGTGGGCAGAAAGAGAGGGTAAAGAATGAGCAATGAAGATATGGCAAGTAGAATACAAGTCTATCTGAAAAAGATAGAAAAGATACGTGTTAAACGGATGAAAAGAGAGAAGTTTAAACATTTGTTGAAAACATTAGGATTATCAACAGGAAGGAAGTGAAAGTATGGCTTTAAAGATTGTACGAAGATATGATGCGAACGGAAGGGAGCTTACTGAAAAGATATGGAAACCTTTCGATTGGATTCTCCTGTGGTTAGAAAAATATTGGCAAATCTTAATCGGGAGGTGGCGGAAGGAATCAGAGAGAGGGAGAAAAAAGGTGACGATTGAAGACGTAATTAAAAAATCAATATTGCCACTGGCATTTATGCTATTCTGGTTCTGGATGGTATCCACCATCATGAAAGTCAGTGGACAGACAGACTTGTTCTGGTGGATATTTCTTTCCGGACTTCCATTTGGAATACATAAAATGCGGCTGATCCTGATTCCAAAAGGAATGGATATAACAGCAACACTTGGGATGGCTGCATTAAGTGTCATCATTGGAGCTTTGATTGGAAGTATCATGATTCCAGTGTATGTAATCCGTGCGGTATACGTTTTCTTACGATATATCATCGGAAAATAATTGAATATTTGATAAGAGGCAGGCTTGCGAAAATAAAATCGTAAGCTTGCCTCTTTTTTTGTACCAAAAATCAGGCAATTCAGGGGAAATCCCTTTTGCAAATATATATACTTGGAGGATTTTTAAGATGAGAGAACGAATTGAAAGTAAGCATGTAACAAAGGAAATCAAAAGTCAGATGCCAGTAATCCCGGTGGAAATTGTTAAAGAAAGAGGCTGTACGTTCTGCCCGTATTATCTGGGCAATTATGAGAAACAGCCACGCTGTATGATGAAAACCTGTGCCTGGGATGATGAAAATGAACGTTTCCATCCAGTTCTTCGTGAACTGATTCCATATTACAAAGAGAAGATGGAAAAAGCAGAAGAAAAATTCCTAGCAATGAAAAAGATTTACACAACGCTGTTAGGAATGTTTGACGATGAAATGAAGCAGGAAGAGTTGGAAAAAGATGAATGTTACGGATGTGCCTATGGAAAATGTGGACCATGTATCGGTATCTGTTACAAATCAATGAAAGCATAGGAGGGTTAAGCCAATGAATACAACAATTATTTCCGGGCGATTGGTAAGAAATCCCGGATACAACGAAGTGGAGAATGAAAAAGGACTTCATAAGATTGCCAAGTTTGTTCTGGCAGTTAGAAGGAATTATTCCGATGAAGTCAGTTTCATTCCGGTAAAGGCTTTTGCAAAGAAAGCAGAATTTGCCAGAGATTATCTGATGCAGGGAACGAAGGTCATGGTGGAAGGCGATTGTCACGGGTAATTATGAAGATAAAGATACCGGGAAAAAGATCTATACCACCGAAGTGTATGCAAACCGGATTGAATTTGCAGGTGCAAAAATGGTTGACAGACCACCATTTCCAGAAGATGCGGAAGGGTTTTTAGAGATACCGGAGGGCATGGAAGAGGAAATGCCGTTTAGATAGAGGAGGATAAAAGATGGTTTCAGTAGATCAGGCGTATATGGTAGGGCATATGAAAAATGCCGATGGAAGTATCAATAACAAAAATGTAGTGCTGTCAGCAGCATGTGAAGCAGCGGAACTGTTCCAGTGCATGATGTCAGTAAATCAGAAATTGGAGGACTGGCAGAGATTTAACCACACTTTGGAGATGCATCTGAGAAGTGTGGAATGTGAGAAAATCCATGATATCTGTCAGGCAGTATATGGAATGAAACATCCGCCCGATGAACTGGAAGGATTGTATCTGGCAAGGGAGGATGAACAGATATGCCTGCTGTACTATCAGGTATTTGTGGGTATGCTGGAAATCAATATTACTTCAGCCGAAGTGCTGTACAAACAGAAGGAGGAAACAATTAATGAGTAAGATGGAGTATATGCCGGTAGATTGTCTGCAGGTGCCAAAGGTGCTGTTCCAGATAGAAAATACAAAAATCTGTCAAATACAGCAAAGATTTTATATAGCTTATTTCTGGATCGTTTGAAGTTTGCAGTGCAGAATGGCTGGGTAGATCATAATGGGGATTTGTTTGTAATCTATCCGAAAAGTGAAATGAAAAAAGACTTGAATACGACCGATATGGAGTAGATCAGGCAGTACAGGAACTGGTTAAGGCTGGAAAGCTGATGCGAATTATTCCAAACAATGGAAAAGCGAACCACTTTTATATCAGCGATATTTATGAAAATGAGAAGGAGGAAGAATCAATGATGACATTAGACAGAATTATGGCAAATATGCAGATGGAAGAAAGAGAAATTATTATGGATAAGATGGTGAAAGCATCCAGAGATATTCTGGGAACAATTGCAGATATGGGATATCTGGATGAATATGAGACACCACTGACTCCAATGGAAGAGCGTGGCTATTACGATGAAGAAGGTAATCTGGATATTGATGCCGTAGGCCGATGGATATGAGTTTGGCATGGATCTGGCATTTGGCGTGTTATCTGTTTATGAAGGAAAGCCTGAACGTGTGGTGGAAATTCAGAAATATGTAAAGAGCAGTATGAGTGCTGCTCTAATAAGAAGTTTATGAAAGTTCTGGAAACAATCGCACGAATGAATGGAAACGAGGAGGTTTATATCGAGGATATGTATGTCTGCAATAAAGAAGGCAAGGAATTATTATCTGAGTGAGTTAATGATGTGTTTCAACTTTGTGTTTAATGAGATGTGTCATGGTACAGGCAGTGCGGCAAATTGTGATTTTAATAATGTAGGAAGAATAGGAAAATATTATGGCAGATTTTGAATATTTCAGAGCAGAAGAATCTGACCAGTTTTCTTTCTTTTTCGGATACCAAAAGCTCTGTTCACAGAAAAAGAGTTTGCAAGCCTGTCTACAGACGCAAAGCTCCTTTACGGAATTCTGCTTGATCGAATCAGCCTATCCAAGAAAAATGGATGGATTGATAGTGATGGTTATGTCTATATCATTTACACGATCGCAGAATTGCAGGAACTATTGCGAATGTCGCATACGACAGTGACAAAGCTTCTTTATGAGCTTGACAGTGTGCATGGGATTGGATTGATTGAACGGTATCGGCAGGGGAATAATCGTCCCTCTGTCATATACGTGAAAAATTTTGTGAAACGGATTAGAGGAAAGCCCGTAAGATACTTTGCTTCTGGAACGCCAGAAACTGGAAATCCGGACTGCAAGGAATTGGAAATCCGGATTGCAAAGAAACTGGAAGTCCGGAACACAAAAAAATAGAAGTCCGGACTGCAAGAATCTGGATGGAAGTAATACTAAGATAAATAAGACTGAAAAGAATCATACTGATAAGAGTAAGAGCAATACTCCCGCTCTGGAAGAAAAATTCGGTCAGTATGGTAGATTTAAAAATGTTGTTCTGTCGGAAGCTGAACTGCAGGAGTTGATGACAATATTTCCATGGGATTATCAGAAACGGATTGATCATCTTTCTGTTTATATGAAATCCAGTGGAAAAGAATATCAGAACCATTTTGCAACAATCTGTCTTTGGGCAGAAAGGGATGGCACCAAGGCAGGAATGGACAAATATGAATTTCAGGAAGGAGAAAGCCTGTGATGGAAAATAAAGTAACAGCAGATCATCTGGATGAAGAGGGATGTCTTCATTGTGGCATCTGTGGAAAAAGAAAACAGATGAAAGTTAGTCTGATGGGATTTGAGCATGTAGTGTCCTGTTTGTGTGAATGCGAGGTAAAAGCCAGACAGGAACTTGATGAGAAGATGCAGCGGGAAGAAGCACAGCGGCAGCTTTATCAGAGAAAATCCATCGGACTTCGGGAAAGAAGATTTTGGGAATGGAAATTTGAAAATGACAATGGAAGCAATCAGAAGATACTAATTGCCAGGCAGTATGTAGAAAACTGGACAGATATGAAGAGAAAAAATGTAGGATTGCTTTTTGATGGGACCAGTTGGAACTGGGAAAAGTTTCTTTGCAGGCTGTATTGCAAATGCACTTTTGGAACAGGGAGAACGTGTCATGATGACGAATTTTTCCAGGATTTTAAATGAAATGACCAGCTATCAGGCAGATAAGAACCAGATTATACAAAATCTTGTGGATTATCCGCTGCTGATTATTGATGATTTAGGAATAGAACGAAATTCTGAGTTTGCTTTGGAGCAGGTCTATAATGTGATAGACAGCCGCTATTGTAAAATGCTTCCGCTGATCGTAACAACGAATCTGGGACTGAATGAAATGAAATCCACAGATTTAGATACTGCCCATCAGCGTATTTATAGCAGAATACTTGAAATGTGTGTTCCCATCTATTGTGGTGGAGATTACAGATCTGGACAGCAGTTAAATCGCTGAAAGGAGGGAAAAGTCATGCAGGAAGAGGTAACTCAGAAAACGGTCACGTTCTGTATTCGGACTACCAAAATCACAGCAGACCTGTTGAAAAAAGGTTCTTGTTGCGTATCTGCGTCATCA
>VOFB01004277.1_pt1 | contig 31035 bp, 54 predicted proteins | sample 5384141 | NCBI WGS metagenome assembly VOFB01 (sample SAMN12384721, study PRJNA508395) | human gut metagenome | isolation source: healthy gut A | host: Homo sapiens | reverse complement strand
TCATTACCATATTAATTATACAAATTTCCCAAGATTTAGCAATCTTAATATACCAAATTATCGAAATTTTCTCCTATATTTATCTTATTTCTCCGATGTCTTGTCTGCAGTATCTCTTTTTCCTTCTCAGTCGTTACATATGTATATATCTGCGTTGTGAGTAATCAGCATGTCCCAGCATTTTTTGTATGTATCTGATATTCGTCTCCTCCATCAGATAGGTCGCAAAGGAATGCCGGAACATATGCGGTGTAATATTTATATCTGCCTGAATTTCACCGGCATATTTATGTATCATGCTCCTGGCTGATTGCTCCAGACAGCGCATTTCCATAACGATTGACAAAAAAAAATATCCCTGCTTCTTTATCTCATCTTCAAAGTACTTTTGTAGGCATTCAGTATAGACAGTACGTCATTATTTCCTATTTGAAGATATCGCTCCTTTCCTCCCTTGCCCTGAATACATAACACACCGTTTTTAAGTCTACATATTTATTTTGCAAATGGCACAATTCCGAGATGCGCAGCCCTGTAGAAAAAGCATCTCCACTACTGCGATATCTCTTAAAATGATTTTTTTTACGCCACTCTGAATATTCTTTAATACTTCTTCCTCACTGATCTCCTGGTAGAACAGGGCATGAATGATAGCTGTCTCCTCGTCTGTAAGTGTACGTAAGGCTTCGTTCAATTACTCCAGCATGACCGCCCGAACTGCCACATCCTCTACTTTCTCCGTTTCCTCTGCAAACTGCTTCTCTGCTTCCAGAAGCCGCTCATAAGAATCTTCCCTGCTGGGAATGACAATCATCTCTCCGGTTTTCTTATCCACCTTTGTATGTTCCTGCTTCAGATCATGGGTAAAGTATTTCTCCTTGCGCTGCCCTTTTTGAACAAAAAAGCAGTGTATGATGAAATTAACAAGCATTTTTGGCATTTGCCTTTTTACTTGTTTCTTCCATATCTCATACCGCTTTTTGAGGCAGTACTTTTATCAGTCTTCTCATGTTTACTGGGATATCTTTGCATTTTCCCTCCATTTTCTTCTGTAGGTTACTGCGTATATCCCAAAGTATATGGCTTTCTTTTTTCTCCCTATTTTTGTAAAAAATTCATTGTTACTTGTAACTTTTTTTTCAGGCAAAAAAACAGGTGCCAAAATCTGCTTGATTTCAACACCTGGGTTCCGCCAACACACATATTACGACAGTCGCTCTTATTTCTAATACTATTTTCCAATATTATAAAGAAGCACTTTTATTCTAAAATAATTCTCTTTATCATCTATAATCATTTGACCGCTATGACGGTTGATAATATTTTCTACAATTCTAAGCCCCAATCCATGTTCATTCTTATCTTTTGTTTGTAAGATAGTCTCGACCCTGTTTTCTCAGCTCTGCCACGCCTAGGGGTTCTCCATTTCCAAATACAAATTATTTCCAGACATTTTGCCAGCAGTTTTATCTCTCGCTCTTCTATGTCTACTTTACTAGCTGCTTCAATCGCATTATCAAACAGATTTCCCAACAGACTGTATAAATCGACGTCCTCAATTTCATATCATACGGAATCATGGTATCCAATTTTACATTTATATGGTTCTTCTGGGCAACTGCAGCCTTGTAATTGACTATTGTGTCAAAACTTACATTCCCTGTCTTCGAAAGATTGTCCTCTTCCTCTAAAGTCTCTACACTCCGCTGATATAGTTCCCTTATCTTTTCATATTCATTTCGATTTAAATAGATTCAATCAAAAGATATCTTTGCTTCATATCATGGCGATACTCCCTGCCTGCTGCCACGTTTTACTCATTTCCTGAAGCTGGAGCGCATAATTTTCTACCTGCTGCGTTAAGAACTGCCTTTCCGCCTGATATAATGCTTTCCTGTAATTCATTATAATTATAAAATGTAAAAAGATTTACAATCAATATCAGTATGGACGCAGATCAGTTTCATCCACACATATTCGTCTGTAAATGGCATAAACATCGCCATAACAATAAAAAGGCTGCTCACTGGTACAATAAATACCTCTAGCCAGTCCATATTTCTGATCTCTATATTTTTATTCTTTTTTCAAAAACAGCAGCGTAATCTTGACCTCAACAAACCAGACTAATTTAGATAAAATCGTATACATGATTGCGACCTCTGTATTTTTTGCCATCATATGTATAATATCTATGCCACACAAAATCCCGATGAAGCATACGATCACCTCTGACAGCATACCGATCAGACACAAAAACAGAACCAGCACAAGTTTGATTCTAATAGAACCTTCATATAACCAGGTTAAAACGCCAAAAAGGTCACTGAAAAAATTACCATATTTAGCCATGACGGCAATTCAAAAAAAATATGTAGTCACATTTGAAATGATATAAAAAGCTGCCCATACCATGACCTGTACCGCTGTTCCTGCCGGTTTTCGGTCAAATGCTTTTTCACATACATTTCTCTGCATAATCACTGTAAATATTTCTACCAATATTAATGCGATTGTCATTTTTCCTTCTCTCTCTCCCTATTTTCCAAGTTTCCTCATGTACATCAAACGTGTATTCTCCCTCTTTGCCCTGCTGATTTCCAATGATATGCCATTCTGCAGAACAACTTTGTCGTAATGGTACTCTTCTATATACCTCGGATTAACCAAAACGAATGATGTATCCTCCAGAAGTCCACCTGCTTCTTCCTCAAATTTATTTCTACATCATTCATTTTACCATAAAATGTACAAATTTTATCTATAAAATATACATTTGTAATTGTTTTTTTCACTTATAAAATACATAATTTTATTCAGACTAATATTGTAGTATGTTTTGTTAGATTTAAAGGCAAATTTATCATCAATCTGTAATTTTTCGTAAACATCACTGATAAGCTTTTCCATTTGTGCATATGTAATGGGTTTATCAACAAATGCAAAGGGGTGTACGCTGATTGCTTCCTTACTGTATTGTTCAAAGGACGTGATGAAAATAATATTACAATTTACATCGTTCTCCCTGATCTGGCGTGCCGTCTCAATGCCATTCATCCCACCAAGTTCAATATCCAGCAAGATAATATCGAATTGTCCGCTCAGTTCTATTTCCATCAAAAGATCCATACCTGAATAACATTTTCTGATGTCTGCCCGGATTCCCATCTGATATGTAATTTGCCGTACCTGTTTTTCAACCTTTTCTCTTATGTCATCACAAATACCTATCCTCAACATATTTCCTCACCACTTTAATCTTTGATACAACAAAAAAAGCCTAACACTCACACCGTGCAGGCTTTATATTACACCCATCAATTCCAATAACACTTTCCTCTGTTCTGCGCTCAACTGTTTCCATCTTGAAATCAGTTCTTTCTCTTCGTCTGTTAATTCAATTAGATTTCCATCTTCGCAGAAAAATTGAGATAACGTCATTTGGAATGCGCTACATATTGCTTCTAATGTTGGAAAAGTCGGCGCATTGTTCCGGTTAAACATATTTGCCACTGTGGAATGCGACAAATTTGCTTCTTTGGCTAAGCGGTATTCCGTCCAACTGCGCTCTTCCATTAATTCACGTATTCTACCTTGTATATCCACCCTAACACCTACCCATCTGTGTCTATTATACTGCCCAATTTGATGGTATGATATGATTAATAAGTAGATATATTGTTGCCATTTTGGGTTGTATATTAAAAGATTGCAAAAAGTAGCTTGTTCTAATCTTCTAGTTCAACCTAATAATTTAAAAGTCAGAATAACCAACATATTCATTTTTTCCACTCTTTCGTCCTTTCTTCTGAAAGACAACGATATCGTGGATACACTGGCATACAATAAATTTCTGCAAAGCCGTTCACTCCATCAAGCAAAACCATTTCTTTTCCCTGACCGGCACTTTATACATTTTTGATACATCCCAAAACATTTTCGACACCAGCAAAACGGTTTTTCTATCACATCAGAAAACAGTGTATCCTGATTTTCTTCCAAAAAAAGAATGGTTCGCTCCGGTAACTTCGCCAATTCTCTTCTTTTGAACTGCCTGATAATCCAGTCTCTCCATCCAGTTTCGGATCCTCGGCACCGGATTCCCTGTTTCTTCCCCAATTCAGCCGATATTTTTCAATTTTACTTTGGTTAAATCATGTAGTTTCACGTCAACTTGATTCATTTTTTTCTTACACGCATAAAAACGCAGCTCTTTCGCAACAAAAAATTGTTTTGAAAGTAGTGCGTTAATATCAGCTTATTGGAACTAAATATTCAGTTTTGATTTCGGATGTCCTTAAGTGCACCCAAATGGAAAATTTCGCCCTAGGGTCTTCAAATTAATCTACATGGATTACATCACCTTCGGTGAGAGCCATTCCGATTAATTTAATGACCGTGATTAATTTTTTAGGTGGTTGGTGGCCTTAACATACATCAGCATATAATGGAATTTCCTCATTAAGAAATTTGTCAAATGTACAAGGAATTTCTAATACATCATTAGTTCCTATTTCAAACATCAAAATATTTCCATATGTACTTTTCCTTAAATCAATTCCAAAACAACGTCCAAGCCAATCATAACCAAAAATTTTAAACAAATTCTGGAATTCTGGATATGCTTCACTGACAATTTCTGTCCATTTCTTTACATTATCCTTTGAAAATGAATTAAACAGCCCATGTCCAAATCTTTTTCCACCTAATTGCATGATAAAATCATTATACAAATCTTCTGAGTACTCAATCACGATGTTCTCATTAAAAACAACAAGAAATCTCTAATTATATCACTCTCCTTACTTTATCGTAAATTGTCCGAATACCGTTCCATCTGCTTAAAATAATATCACATATCTGCCATTTTCATCATATATTTTCGCCAACATTTTCCACTGCTGGCAGTTGGTACTCCATACCACTTTTAACATTCCATATATAATACTGATTTACCTTCTTCTTTACGCTTCTCGTAATACGCACAAAAAGCTGGATGGGTGTACCCTTTGAGGATATCTGTATCATCTGAACCGCAAAAAAGTATATCGTCGCTTGCAATCTTCTATTACCTTGCTTTTGGTAGCCATATCCTTACCTTTACCGCTGGAGCGTTATGCAGATATCGGCATATGGCAGATTGAGGTTTTCTTCAAGACCTGCAAATCCATGCTGAACCTGATTGGAGAATGCCATAGCTTATCTTATGATGCGTTGACAGCCCATGTGGCCATTGTATTTACTAGATATATGTTGCTTGCAATGGAACAGCGCCAAAACAAAGATCAGAGAACTCTTGGTGAGTTATTCTTCCTTCTCATTGATGAAATGGCAGATATTACTTTCCGCAGATCACTTGGTATTCTGATGGATGCCTTAATGGCAAGCCTTCAGGAAATCTTAAAGCTCAGCGATAAACAACTGACTGCTTTTACTGTTGATTTTGAGGCAAGATTGCCGGAATATCTGCGTAATGCACTTCATCCAGAGGTTGCAATAGCATAAAGCACTATTTTGTTAGCTGAAATATTGAATTTTCAAGGTGCGAAGCCCATTTTAGGTATGGGAAGTCTTAGTATCTAATTTATAAGGTGTTACATATTAGTCACATTGAAATTGTAAATGTCCTCTCTTGGATTTTTAAATCCGCTAAACTCATCAACTTTTACAAGAGAAAATAAAAATCCTGAATTTGGATTAGGAAATCCTTTTTTCCTTTCTCAAAAAAACCTTTTACTGATAATAAGTATTTTCCGGCAGGAACATCATATTTAAAATCTGAATATTGTATGTCACCATCCCCGTCTTAAGCGATATTGCTTCCCCACAAAATTCACCTTCATTGAATGTATAGAAGGAACCTATATCTGAAATCCAAAGTCCACCTTCTATTTTTAAATTAAATCCTTCAATCTCAAACTTTTGTTCCCACTCATCATTAAATGTATTATCATATCCTTCCAGTTTAATAAGATGTTGTCCCGAATTTATTTTCGAAATAGGAAACCAAATCCCTTCTTTTTGCATAGCTAAATATAATTTTTTATCCTTTTTGAAATTTATGTAATAATTTTTTTGATCTAATTTTTTCTTTTTCAAAAAATCTTGTAGAACTTCCATTGAAAATAAACAAATACCATAACTATATGTACTTAAAATCCTATCCATAGCACTTCTCCTTTTATATTAATAATTTACTTTTACAGAAGCTTTTTGTGCTTTTTTGTGCTTCCTGTAATTCTCTTATTTTCCTCAATGCTTCCCTGTGGTGTCAAGTCGTTATAAATCTTAGAATTCTTGCTAAATGGAACCTTTAGATACCCCTTAACATCAATACTCTCATAAGCTTTGTCTCCTAGCTCCCAAAAATCTTCCAGTGTTCCCATAAATTTGCTTCCGTGGAAAGGTACTCCTTGCTCAATAAGAAGACGATGAAGTTTTTGATGAAGCGCCCCCGAGGATGTCAAGTCATTGCTACAAAAAATATGCGGCTTTTTTACCACGAAAATGGCTTAAAACCGCATATTTCTGTATAGAGGACGTTATATAATTGTCACAAAGTAAGTGGGGAGGATGTTACGTCATTGTCACAAAATTCTTTCAGTATCATTCCCATCAATTCCTGTACAATGCTTTCTGATTTAATTCTTATCAGATTATCCCATGCGTCCACTTTTGCCTAACAAATTCATTTTTTCTATCAAAATCAGATAAAAATCTGTATTCCCATAGCATCTATTTTCTGGCTTTGTTAGAATTACACTTACTTTTGCTCTCTGCAGTCTCTTTGTCCATTCCGCAACCAGAATCCCGAACTGTCACACAGACAACATTTTCTTTCACTTCCGATATAAAACATTAAACTACCTGGGAAAAATTGGAACTTCCTCTCCGTTTACATATGCCGCCATCTCATCTCTGATTAACACAATATCTCCAGACGGTTTTCATTTTTCATCTAATGCTGTAATAAACAATTTGCCATACTCCAGTCCTCTGTATATCTCTCTTTAAAGTATAGAAAATTAGTATTTAAATGTCTCTATTCTAAAACATCCCGGCATATTATATAAGACTGATACGATTTTTTCATCGCCGTTCTGTCTCTGCTCACATACCCATTTACCAACATGGAAAGTCCCTGCTTCTTTTGTGAGAAAGTCTACTCTCCTATGATCCCCGGGTTTCGTATGGAAACGGATACTGCACATCATTCCTATGATCAGAAACGTATTTTCATCCAGTTCAAAGACGACTCCTGCGGCTGCCGGTGCACCGTCTGTCCTCGGGAGATACTGTATTTCTATATCATAGTTCTTAAACTTCAGATAGCATCCCTGCTCTCCATCTGACTGTTTCAGAAAACACTTCATATGTTCTGTCCCACGGTATTTCAAGTACAGCGGTCTGATCTCTTCCAGTAGCCGGTACACCTCGCCCAATGTCTCTTTAGTCCCGCTCAGATTAAAGGAAAGCGGATCCAGTTTCAGAGCGTCTATCACTTCTGCCGAAAGATCCGAAGGCTGGTCTGCCCACAGATCTTCCACTCCAAAAGGCGCATAGCATAACGCATGAAAATGCAGGAATGCATAAAGGGCATAGGAAGCTGTAACTGCATCTTTCCGCACTTCGGGGATTAAAAGCGGATTATCCGGCCGGCTGTACGTCTTCATGATGTCAGAGACATATGGCACATAGATGTCCGGACCGATGGTAAAAAGTGAAGGCGCCGCTGCTTTCCATACCCACAGCATATCCTCTACCGGTCCTCCGGACGGATAGGAACCCGATACCACGGAAACTGCTTCAGCCATACGTTCGTAAAGCAGGGAAGCGGACTCTGCGTTCTTCCAGAGACCGAACCAGAGCAGGATCAATTTCTTTTTTTATATTTGTCCGCCTGCTTTATAAGCGCATCCACAAGGGTGAAATCAAACTTTCCTTCTTCCGGCTCCAGCGTTTCCCAATACACCGGCACAATCAGCGTATTCAGATTACTCTGCTCCATCTTCTCCCAGATTTCTATTTCCATCCTTTCCGGATCATACGCAGCGGAATTATGTACCTCGCCTGCAAATGCCTGAAAGGGTTGGCCGTCTACATATAATGTAGAAATTCCGTTGTCATTTCTTATCTCTGCCATGTGCTTCATTCCATTATTTTCCTTTCTTTAGAAAAGAATCTTAGTACGGGCAAGCCAAAGGCGTATTCCACTTATAAGCGCAGAAATCCCAACTGCGATCGCAAATGCTCCTGCCACGATATTCATGATTCCTGAACTTTTCACTGTATGATACATTTTTTTCTTCCATATACCTACCTGTTTCATCTACATCCTATTATCACATTTACTCGTTACCCTAACCATCAATCTGCCAGCCTGATTCTCTTTATCATAATCAGCAGATGACGCACTGCCTGTTCCAATTCTTCTCTCGTCACTCTGCCTTCTTCGTATCCTTTTAATATCTGGCGGATTACCGGAGGACCGCCGGGCATTACGATATCGTTTCCTGCCGCAACAGCGTCCGCGCCGTCCACAACCATATCCATATCTCCCCAATCCGTTACAACAGCCCCTTCAAATCCCCATTCCTCACGCAGGATATGTGTGCACAGGTCATGGCTGCCGCCGGAAAATGACCCGTTGATCTTATTGAAGGAGGTCATGATGCATGCGATCCCGGCATCTTTGACTAACATCTCGAACGGCTTTAAATACTGTTCTCTAAGTGCCCTTTCTGTCAGGATTGAGTCCACTGCATCTACATTTTTCCCTGCATTTCCGCGGCGGAATGTCTCCTGCTCATTTGCCGCGAAGTGCTTCGGGCACACAATAACCGGACGGCTATTCTGTACGCCTTTTGTAATCTCGCAGGCGCAGACCCCTGTCAGGTACGGATCTTCAGAAAAATATTCAAAATTTCTTCCGCACAGCGGATTCCTGTGGAGATTCACAGCAGGAGCAAGCCAGACATTCACCTGCTGTTCTTCACATTCTTTCCCTACTGCATCTCCAAACATCTGCCACAGTTTTTTGTCAAAGGAGCACGCAATGAGCATCTCTGTTGGCCATGCAACACCGCCAATCCCGGCAGGGCCGTCTTTATAGAAAACGGACTTGATTCCTTTTTCCTCAATTGCCGGTGAAACATATCCCGGGTATCCTGTCGGATGGCTGTTTGTTGTCATAGGTTTTCCTTCATCATCAAAAATTGTAGATGGATCACTGCGGTCACCGACAGCTGCAAAGGGTGTGCCCGGTCCATAGCCCACACAGAGAGCGGCCAGTTCTTTAATCGACAATTCTGCCAGATTCCGTTCTTTTTCCCTTTCGAAACGGTCGTTTCTGCTTTCGATATAGTCTCCTTTGCCGCACTTTCTATTTTCCTGAACATCATGAACGTCCTCCGGTGTAACAAAAATTATGTTTTGGCCGGATACATCTTTGTTTTGTTCAGTTATATTCAAAACAGAAGCCATCTCTGCATCGTTTTCTTTTTGTGTCAGAAATTCAATCTTACCATTGTTGCACTCTGTAATATTAAGGCAGTTTGTACACTGTTCTGCAAGGATTGTTTTTTCTACGCAAATCAATCCTTTTACAAACGTATCTCTGGAAGAATTTCCATCTTCAGGAGATAATCGCCTGACTCGATGACCCAAGCGGCTCTTTCTCTCATCATAAACCGCCAGTTCTCTCCATGGGATCCAGATCTTAACCTGCTCTTTTTCACCCGGAGCGAGGTCAGACGTTTTCTCGAATCCTTTCAATTCCTGATAAGGACGCTCCACGCCCCTCTGCTGGATATACCTTAGACAGATAAATCTGGATTACCTCTTTCCCCGACATTTCCCCAATATTTTTCACATCGGCTGTCACCAGAATACCGCCGTTTTGCTTCTTGACCAATGCATCGCTGATCGCAAATGCAGTGTAAGATAGTCCATAACCAAAGGGGTAAAGCACTTGTTTTCCGAATGTATCGAAATAACGATATCCCGTATATATATCTTCCCAATACACGGTTACCGGACTCTTCGTAAAACCTGTACTTCCGTTTTCTTCTGACGAAAGACCGTAACTCTCATAGTCCAGAATATTCTCCAGATGCCCTTATCCCACGAGAAATGATCTGCCGACGGATAATCTTCATAGTGTTCCGCTATAGTCACCGCCAGTTTCCCGGAAGGATTAATCTCCCCTGTCAAAATACCAGCCAGCGCAGAAGCCCTTCTTCCCCCGGGATTCCAATAAACAGAAGGCTTTTTATGCTCGCATATTTTTTTCATCCACGACAGATCAATCAGTCCGTTTACATTCAGGACTATCACTACATTAGCAAAATGGGTACAAATATCCTTTAACAGGCTTTCTTCTGATCTGGTCAGGTAATAATCCTCCGGCAGATGACGGTCACACTCTTCTCCACCGGAGTTTCTGCCGATCACGAAGATTGCTGTGTCTGTTTTTTTCCGCCGCCTGAAAGATAAGTGTCTCCGGCACATCATATTCATCAAGCGGAGCCTTGTATTTCCCAAATATTTCGTACATGATTCCGCTGTTTACCATTTCGCTGACCTTCGTCCAGTCAAACTCATCCTCTTCCGTTACCTGTTCTGCACTTGCTTTATACTCATAAAATTCTTTCAGCAGCGATTCAGTTTTTATCCCTCTTTTTCACATTCTTCCAGAATTGTGCCGCACCCGGCTATATTAGCACCACCGATCCATTTCCGGAATACAAAGTGCCTATCTGTGTCCTTCCGAAAAATGTAATCTCTTTCTTCTCTTTTAAAGGGAGTATATGATCCGCATTTTAAGCAGAACAATCGATTCTTCTGCTATTTTCTGGCAATCTTTTTTATCCATTTTTTATCCTCTCCTGTTTTCTCATTTCCTGCCGAACCTGACAGCCGACCTGCTGTATAAATCTAACGGATTTATAGTCTTACTTCCCGTGCTTTCGCATAAAATGCCCTTTCCATTCCATTGATCCATTTATCTTCTGTGATTCGGTATGTTCCTTTTAACCGGATATCCTCAGAAGAACTTCCAATTTCTGCATCTATATCCCTTTTTCCACCTTCCAGCGCATCTGCCTGTCAAGAAATGCTGACTGATCCGCCTGCACTGTAAATGTGACCCGCACTTTTTCTTCCGGCTCCATATGGATCCGCTTAAATCCGGCAAGCTCTTTCACCGGACGTGTCATACTTGCGAATCTGTCCCTGAGATAAAGCTGTACTACCTCATCCCCGGCACAGTTTCCTGCATTCTTTACCACACAGCTAATCTGTACCGATTCTTCTGCTCCAATCTCTGCTGCCGATATATGAATTTCTGAATACTCAAACCGTGTATAAGACAATCCATGCCCGAAGCAATATCGCGGTGTATGGGGAAGATCCACATAGTTGACAAATCCGATACTCTCCTGCTGGTGCCATGCAGAACCGTTCGGGTGATTATAATAAATTGAATCTGTCCGGCGTGATATGCCACGGATACCGGCAGCTTACCGCCCGGGTTATATGCACCCAGCAGGACATCCGCCACAGCCTGCGCTCCCGTTTCCGCTGGGTTCCAGGCTTCTATGATGGCATCCAGATATTGGTCTGTTGTGTCACTGGAGATTGGTCTTCCATCAAAAATGAACCCCAATCAAAGGCTTACCACATGCAGCGGCAGCCTGAATAAATGCATCCTGACATTCCGGCAGATTGATGTCGGCAGCGTCCACACCTTCGCCCATGGTCGCCATAGAGCATGTGCCGTGCTTTCCTCCCAGAGTCAGGATCACAGCATCTGCTTCCCTGACTGCCTGCAGCTTCTTCAAATCTGCCCTGATCCTTTCCGGCAACCGGATACCCGTATGCATACAGAATCTCCGTGTCTGTCATCCGCTCCTTCAGTTCTTCTAACAGGCTTCTGCAGTCCGGCTTCTGCAGGCGCAGGATATCATCAAAAAGCTCCGCTTCGTCTGACTGGATCTTTGTACCTGGGACATAATTCACCGGCTCACCATTTGGCAGCATTGCTCCGCTGATCTGCCCGGACTCCGGCTGCCCTCTACCCCTGCGATGGAGCTTGCGACAGCGTAGACCGACTCCATCATGCACAGATGGGTATATCCGCCGAAGAACTTTCGGGCACAGTCTGCATGAGGCCCGATCAGGGCAAGCTTCTTTATCTTACCTGACAAAGGAAGTATCCCGTTGTTTTTCAGGAGTACCATGGACTCTCTTGCTGACCGGAAAGATAACTCCGCCCCTCTTTCTCTTCAAAAATCTTTTGACAGGACTCACCATCCATGGCGAACGGATGCTCAAACAGACCCATGCGGAACTTGGCTTCCAACACCCGCAGAACGGTCCGGTCCAACAGTTCTGTATCCGCCTGCCCGCTTCGGAACATTTCTTTGAGTTCTTCTCCATATCCGGTCGCTTTCGGCATCTCTATGTCCATCCCTGCTTCCATGGCAAGAAGCCCTGTTTCTCCGATAGTCTCCCCGATTCGCTGGACCTCGTGGGCATTGTTAATGCCGCCGTAGTCGCTGACACACAGACCGTCAAACCCCATCTTTTCTCTGAGAAGTTCCGTGAGCAGCCTGTGAAACGGAAGCCGGCTCGCCATCGATAAATTATAACAGGGCATGACCCCTTTCAGCTCGGATTCAGAAATCGCAGACTGGAAAGGCTTGCCGTATATTTCTTCCATGAGCCGGGACGGCGTATCACTGTTCGTTCCGTGAATACCGCCCTGTGAATTGTGAAATCCGAGAAAATGCTTGGCGACACTTTCCGGTCTTCTTCCGCCTGCCTCTGTTGTCTGGATTCCTTTCGTATATGCCGCTCCCAGAGCTGCCGCCAGAGCCGGGTCTTCCCCGTAGGTCTCTCCCTGTCTTCCCATGCGGGAATCCCTTGAAATATCCAGCACCGGAGCCAGAATGTGAGTGATGCCGCAGGCTGCTTCCTGTTTTGCCACCACTTTGGCTATCCTCTCTTCCAGCTCGGATCCCATCCTGAGCCTCTGGCGATTCCGGATGGGAAACTGGTTCCCTTCCTGAATAAATGCTCCGCACAGTCCCTCCATATGAAAGATTGCCGGGATATGATGAGGGCTTTGTCTCATCACAGTCTCCTGCATCTTCCTCTGCCATCCGGCGGCCTCTTCCAGCGTGCCTATCCTGCGCATTTCCAGAGTACTCACCTGTCCAATCCCGTAAGGCATCTCCAAAGCCTGCTGTTCCATATCATCATAGCTGTCGCCAAATGGGAAAATGCAGCCAAGCTGCGCCATCTTCTCGTCTAAAGTCATTTCTTCGAGAAGTGCCCTTGCCCGTTCAGCCGGAGTTCTCTCGGTGTCTGTATATTTTACCTTCTGCTGTACCATTTACTTTCTTCTCCTTTTTACATCTGCGCATTCAATTCTTTTAGTACGGCTTCATAAACCGCTTTTACCTCTGGGGCAGAGCTGATTCCTTCAGCCAGAGTCATTTGCCTTGCATACTCGATCATTGGATTGTGTACAAGCTCCGGCAGCAGCATCTCTTCCATCATCTTCATGCCAAGAGGTTCGTCCAGAATCTCTCCCCCCCAGTGTACTGTCCAGAGTGAATTTCAGCTCTTTTAAACTTGTGTTTGTGTCATATTCATACACATGTGTTCCCGATCCCACCTCAAAATTCCTCTTTTTCCGGCAGGAACAGATCCGCCCCGTATTGGCAGGTACGCTGACCTCCACACGGATCTTTCCATTGCGGCAGCTCCAACAGGAAACAATCTTTCCGTAAGGAGACTCCAGCTCTGTCCTTGCCTCTTCGATTCCCCTTACAAACATCGGCTTTACATAAAATCTCCTGTATCCGGTTTCGTCTGGTTTATACCGCCGATTTTCCGATACATCCAATCGCCGATCGCTCCATTTGCATAGTGGTTCATAGAATTAAGCCCCGGATCCTGCATGGTGCCGTCCGGCAGGACGGCGTCCCACCTCTCCCAAAGCGTCGTCGCGCCCTTATTCACAACGCATACAGCCATGATGGCGGATCCTCTCATAAACAGGAGTCCGGCCGTATCATGCGCTTTGTTCTCAGATTAAGGCATGACATAAATACGGCGTCCCTACAAATCCTGTGGTCAAATGATTCTGATGATCTTCTATATTGCTCACCAGCATTTGTACAATATTTTCCCTATCCTTTTTCATATGCCAGGTTAAAATAGAGAGAAGCGCGCATGCAGTCTGAGTCTCGCTGACGATCCTGCTCTTGCGGTGTAATATTCTTTCCTGAAAGAGTCCAGCGTCTTTTCACGGAGCACTTCATAATATGCCGCCTCTTCATATTTTCCCAGCACATGAGCCGTCTTTGCCACAAGCTCTGTGACGTATTATAGTAAGCGTTTGCCACAAAGTAAACATCTGTAGCTCCAACGCTTTTTATCTCCCATCTCACGATCCAGTGCCAGCCAGTCGCCATACTGGTAATTGGTCATCCACAGCCCGTTTTCATTTACATGATTGTGAATATAATCTACCCACTCGTGCATACATTTCCATGATTCTTCTAAAATACGTGTGTCTCCATACGTCTGGTAGACTACCAATGGTATGATCACTGCCGCATCGCTCCACGCCGCGGAACTGTAAGTTTCCTGTGTCCGGTACTATATGAGGCACTCCCCGTTCCAGTGAAGATGCCCCGCCGATACATCCCTCATCCATTTTGTAAAAAACAGAGCCGTCTCCCGGTTGAACGCTGCTGTCCACGAGAATACCTGCGCATCTCCCATCCATCAAGCCGCTCATCCCTTTGAGGACAGTCGGAGGGGGATATCAAAGAAATTATCACGCAGACTCAGGAAATATTGCTCTGGAGCTGGTTCACTTTCATTGGAGCAGTGGAACTCCCCGGTCTTTCTCATATCTGAATGCATTACGCAGGCTGTAAACATCTCAGGTCGGGGATTCTCTATTCCCTCCACGGCAGCATACCGGAATCCATGGAATGTAAAGTGGGGCATGAGAACCTGTTCTTCCCCGTTTAGGATATAGGTGTCCTCGGATTTTGCCGTCCGCAGAGTGTCCGGGTAAAATACACCGTCCTGATCCAGAGTCTCCGCATGGCGGACAGTGATTTTCTGGCCTTTTTCTCCCCGGATTCTGATTTCTACAAGACCTGTAAGGTTCTGGCCGAAATCTACAAGTATATTCCCTTTGGGATCCGTGAAAACACTCTTTGCCTTCAAGCACTCAGTCACCCGCACCGGTTCATTTAGCTGCGGCGTCAATACAGTCGAATGAAATACGGCTTCTGGCACGGCAGATACTTTTCCCTCTCTGATATCAGGGGCATTTGTATCAATTGTCTCTCCCATGTAAATCTCACTGTAACGAATCTGGCCAGTACGCACATGCCATGTCTCATCCGTAGTAATTACCTCTTCTGTCCCGTCTGTATAACGCACATGAAGCTCTGCCCAAACAGCAGTCCGATCCCCATACCTGTCCGGCTTACAGTCAAAGCTGAGAATCCTTTATACCAGCCATTGCCCACGGTCAATTCCAGGACATTTTCCTTTCCTGTCCCTTGCAGCCTGTCTGTCACATCATAATATTGATACTGCAAAATCTTATGGTAATCTGTCCAGCCGGGTGCCATGTAATAATCTTCTACCCTTTTTCCGTTCAGAGTAATCTCATAAACACCAAGTGCCGTGGCGTAAATGCAGGCAGATGATACTTCCTTGTCCGAAGAAAATTTCCGAAGAATACCGGGCACGCCGTCTCCTCAGGAGGGAAATCATGTGTGATCATCTTAGCCTGAAAATCTCCGGTATCAAAAAATACCTGTTGTAAAAGCTGTTTCTGCTTTTGCTCTATTTCCATAATTGTCCCAGATTTCGAGAGAAACCTGATACTCCTGTTCTCTGGTAAGCGCTTGTCCGGCATAAGGAACCAGCACAGACTGATCACTCTCAATCTTTCCACTGTCCCAGAAGCATTTTTCTGCACTGCTCACAATCAGATGCCATGCTGTCTGCACCACATTGTTGTCACCTGATGCGATCTTCCATGAAAAGCGGGGAATCTTCACAGCCAGTCCTTTGGGCTGTTCCCTGTATTCTATCCTGAAATCATAAATTTTCATTCTTGTCTTCTCCCTTCCTGCCTGTCCATTTCCCTATTACTATTTTCTGCCTATAACTCAAGCCGGCGCTCCGATTCCGACGGAAGCGCCGGCTCTCATAATTACAATGTTTCTTTCAGCTTTGCCTGCTTCTTGATAATATCTGTTTCTTATTTTTCAATGGTCTTTCCTGCTCTGCGCGCAGCGATTTCCTCGCGCATCTTCGGCAGCTTTTCTTCCAGATCGAATTTCAGGAAGATTACAAACATCACAAGGTTGATCACAACCGGAAGATAATTTGAGAATCCATAGATGGAATATATCATGGATGTACTTGCGACTTCCAGCGTGGCATCATATGCACCGATTGCCAGGAACGCCGACAGTATTGCTGCACCAAGGCCATTTCCAACCTTACTGCCAAAGCCGATTGCTCCGCCCGACATTGCCACCAGCTTCTTATCATATTTCCACTCATTGTAATCAATGGTCATGGATGTCAGCACGCCATACAGACTCATCATCGGAATCTGTACAAAGCTGCCTAATAGACCGGTCACCACACAAACTGTAAAGTTCGTCGGTATAAAGCAGCGAATGCCTGCGAGTATCGCCGCTCCTAAGAGCCCGATGGAGATTGTCCTCTTGATTCCAAGTCCAGCAATAATCGGCTTGGATAAGATGAATCCCACTACGGTAGCCAACATACCTGCTGCTCCGATTATTCCGACCAGATTATCATTTCCGAAAATCCATTTACAGTAGTATATACTGCCAGATGCCGCGATACCGCTCGTAACACTTGTGGTCAAGTTAAAGAGCAGGATGATCACCAGTATTTATTCTTCAGAAGCATTGTCATTGCTTCTTTGAAAGGAACCGGCTCTTCCTCTTCTTCAGCAGCTCCCTCGGTTTCTTCTTCTTCGTAATCACATGCAAATTTGGCTTTGCGGCCGTTATGGCAGCAGATTGCAAACAGAACAAATACCAGTACACCAAGTACCACGCCGTATTTGATCCATGCGGACTGTGTGCCGCCCAGCATATTGTCACCGGGATCGTGAGAATGGAGATCAGCATTCCAGCGCCATAATTGGCAACCGCACGGAACAGCCCGATACTTCTCTCTCGCTCAAGCTTCTGCTTCGTACAGTCATAACTGCCGCAAACGGGGTCGCAATAAAGGTATAAAGACCTGCGGACAATACCAGATTCGTAATCAGCGCGTAGATTACGCCCGGAATCTGTCCTGCCTGAATCGGTACGGTAAACATCAGAACCATAATCAAGGCTGCCGGAATAATCTGCGGCAGGATCCATCTGAAATACTTATGGTCGCCTCCTTTTGAATGATCGATAAAATTCCCCGCAATCACATCCGTGAATGCATCAATCACCTTTTGAGATTGCCAATACAATACCAACACTTCCGACAGCCAGTCCTACCTTGTCCGTGTAGAAATAATTGAGCTGTCCGACCAGATTCGCCATCAGCCCTAATGCGAGCTGTCCGCCGAGATCTGCCAAATAATCTCTTTTGCGCATTACGCGCCTTGCGCCCTGCTTGTCGTAACGGGGTGCGTTTTTGTCTTTTGCCATCTTTACTCCCTCCTGTATCATTGATGATAGGTTTACTATACTGTTTTTCTATAGATAATTATTGTAAATTAATTTACAAAATTGTAAATTTCATCCTCGTTTTATTAAAACGTCTATCCTATGCTGCTTAGCATCCTGATAGTCTGGTATCAGCCCGGAATCGCAGATTGAACCGTCAGCATAAACCTCGGCTTTTCCATTCTTAATATGTTCCGGGATTGCGGATGATAATATGATAATCCGCACCTCTGAAGTATCTCGTCACTTCTGCCTCTTCCCATTCTTCCGGAAAGCAGGGACTGATCCTAAGCCCTTCATAATCCTGTTTTACACCCAGAATACCTTCATACAGCCCCATCATGCACCATGCGGAAGTTCCTGTTGTCCATGACTGATAGGATTTTCCGTAATATTCCGGGTTCGTGGAATAGCAGTTGGTAAATACATAAGGTTCTGCCCGGACTTCGCCGACGGGTTCTCTTCGCTGTCAGGCATAATCTTTTTTTCAGCGTTTTCAGTGCCTTTTCCCCTCTGCCTGTACAGCAATCCATGAGGATCTTAAAGCCGGTAGCATGACAGTACACTCCACCGTTCTCAAAGTCCCGGCAGCATACCGGACATCCTTCCCACATGGGCATCATACTCCGGGTACGGCGGCAGATTTAAGGGGAAGCCAAAATCCTGCTCCATGCTGTCCACAGCTTCCAACACGTAGGCCAGCCTTTCTCTGTCCGCGACTCCTGCCAGTACAGCCCATGTTTGTGCGTTCAAATAGATTTTGCTTCCGGCGCTGTCCTGCGTTCCTACGTTTCCTTGCTGCTTAAGGCCCTAGCATACCATTTCCCATCCCATGCATAGGGTTGATATCTTCCTTCAGCTGTTCATATTCCTTCTCCAGAAATCCGGCATATTGTGTATCCCCCCTGCATACTCCATCATTCTCTTTAATTCTCTCAGAGCCAGACAGAACTGGTGGACAGCATCACAGACTCTGCCTCCGGATCATCCGTAATATTTAAGGCGTCATTCCAGTCGGCGAAATAAATCTTCACCAAACCATGCTCCCCTTTATCAAGAATTGCGATTAACCGCAGCCTTTACATGTTCCAGCACGGATGCTTTGCCGCCGTCCTGCCATTCAATCTCCGTATCAAGAATTGACAGATCTCCCGTCTCCTGATCAGTTCGCACACCGCCCAGATGATCCAGAATGGTTGGTCTGAATAACGCATATCATCATAGGATACCATGTAAGCACTCCGTGCCCGTCCTGGAACTGATGGCGCAGACATTCCAGGATTTCTTCTTGCTTTCTCCCTGACGGTAATTCAACAGCGCTACAGAAATCTGCAGGTTGTCACGGACACCTTTTTCCTACGATACAGAAATCTGCCTGCTTTTTACCCAGTTGTTCATCATATGATTAATCTTTTGGTCCGGTGTTTTCACAGACAAAGAGCTAATCTTCTCATAGTTATACGCCTCCGACTCTGCGAACTCCCGTTCTGTGGATTCTGCATCTGCATACCGTTTTACTGCACTGCATGCCTCTTCACAGGAAGAGCTGATCCCGAATACCACCTGAATCTCTTTCCTCTCCCGGCATCAGCGTGATCTTATGCTGCAGCACCCCGCCAAGAATGAACAGCGAGGCTTCGGAATTTGTACAGTCTTTTCCATTCACGACAATATCCGGTCGCTGGAACAGGGCGCAGGTCGATGCATCCGGAAGTGTCAGTGTACTTGTGGAACCGCAGAACTTCGTCAGGTCACCGTCCCATGCATAAACCGGCTCGGATGAGGCCAGAAACCCATGATACAGTTCATGGGGCGCGAAGGGATGGGCGGAATCACAGTAGATTCCGTTCAGTTCTGTTTGAATTCTGTCTTCATGCAGCGGTACATTTCTGTAGTATCTGGGATAAGAGAAGCCTTCCAGATAGAAACTGACCGCAGAGAACATGCTTAACCTTTTCTTGTCTTGCTGTATTGCGAAGTTTCAGTGTCCACACCATGAAACCACTTTTGGGCACGAAAATCCTCCAGGATCCCTCGATTCCGTTTTTCCTTGAGCAAATCTGTGTGCCCGATACTATGTGTACAGCAGTAGTCTTTCCACCTCTGTGTTAAGCGGCCCCTTCCCGATATTCCCAGCATGTTCCGTCTGCATCATCTCTTAAATATACGTATCTGGCATCATCCCGGTTGATCATACACATATCTGCTTTTTTCGCTCAGATAATAACTGCGCCCGTGTCCTACCTGTGATATCTGAGCGCAGTAGCGGTTTCATTCCACAGGTAATTATACCAATAACGCGGTGTTTCCGCATGATAGATCCGGCAGCCGTTCCCGTCCGGTGCGAACTCATACAATCCATTTTGTGCACTTTTCTTTAACTCAGAATTCATCTTTTCTTTCAATCTCCTGTTTTATTATTTTGTAATCTCAAAGCACTCCCTTGGGAACTATGCTTATTCACCGACCACAAGTCTGTACTGGATGCCCGGAACAGAACCGTCCATTGCAAACCGTATTTCATCTCCTGTTTTTCTCCATTCATTTCGGCAATTACTTCCCCCGATCGGTTTAACACCTCCAGTTTCGCATTCTCCGCTTTCACACGGATGCAGCCTTCCAGTGTCTCTGCGTACAGTTTGCCTTTGAACTCCACAGCGGCAAACGGAATCCCCATCAGCTCCGGTCCTTTGCCAAATGTTGTCTGTCCATACCGGTTGTCCCCATTGCCGTCAAAATATATTCTGACGCGCCATCCATCTTAATTTCATCTTTTGCGATCAGAGCCAGTGTAATCCTTTCGTTTTCCGCCTCCACACAGATCTTGTCAGAAAGGGAAATCTCTTCTTCCGGTGCGCCGCTGAAATAGCCGCAGTAAGGTGTGTGGATAGAGAAGCGTGCGTGATCCGGGTCAAAAACGATTTCTTTTGTGTCTGAAATCAGCCTTCCTTCCACATAGCCGGTATCTTCCGGCAGAATACCCCACTCTTTCATCGCACTGTCCATGATTTCGGCAAACGTCCGGTAATCTCCGTTGCACCGATGTCTCTCTGATCGGTCGAACACAAGTGCTTTTTCTCCAAGATGCACTCCCGGCTGAATCTTTTCGTGTCTTTCACAGCATTTTCCAGACGGTTTTCTTCTTTATAACACCGGAACGCATCCCTGTACTCAGACCATGCATAATATACTCCATGTTCCGCATCTGAGATCAGCTCCGTTTAAGAACCCGGCATTTACCGCTATGTCCGCATTGCCCTGATACTTGTCTCCTCCGTCCAGAAATACATTGCGCATGGACGTGATATACGGGAAAAATGTAGTCGGCATTGCATGGAAAGAGGCAGCGTTTTCAGGTCATTCTGTGTGTAGACCACATCCACGCAGTTCTTTGCCACGGATACAAGCCCCTTCAGGAAAACAGAGACCATGAATCCCCACTGACAGATTACTGCCGGATCGTTATATACATCGAAAACATTCAGTATCTCATCTGCCGGCTGGTCATCCCAGTTCTCGGAGGTATGGTGATTATAAAGGATCAGTCCGTCCCAGTCGTTTAAGCAGGCATATGCTGCCATCTGCACAAACGCCGTGGAATGGAAAGGGTGCTCCCATACTCGTTCCACTCGCTGAGCATAAAGGGTTTCCCTTTCACAATCGCCAGTGATCCCAGACTTAAAGGGTTGTTGCCGCCGATCCCACGCCGGTCTGCATGGTCAGAGGATTCGTAGAGACATATTCCATGGGGCCGGCCACCAGGTAATGTATTATTCTCTACCGGAAGGAGAGGATGGTTAAAATAGCTGTTATTCTCCATCAGGTCGCCGTCTGTATGCCCATACACATCCGCTGCCCCGGCAATTAAATTGCTGGTAACGACAGGAACTTTTGCCCCGAGGAAATGGATATAGTCTTTCATATCCTGATAGAACTTCCGGTTCATATAGATGCCGAACTCCATAAAGTCGGCATATCTTGCCGGTCCTTCCGGTGCATCCCACTCTCCTTCCGGGTCGCTGACCGGCTGGTAGAAACTGCCTTCAATCCCCGGACGGTTCCCCGAGCCGGATCTTCTTCCTCCCCAGTGCGCAGCAACCGTCCCTTTGTCCACGCTTCTTCCAGATGCTCCCGTGTGTGGTACTTCATCAGCAGGAAGTCGTTAAAGCGCTCCTGTACTTCTGCCCGGTAGGGTTTCATCTCTTCCCCTGCATCGTCGCCCATATTACCCTTGATAGCAGTGTCCTCGTTGTTGATTTGGATTGTCACTACCGCCGGATCATCGATAAGCGCCAGTCCCGTATAGGGATTCACATGGCAGAGTAGCTCCTTTGCATACTCTTTCTGTAGTTCAATCATCCGCTGGTTGTACAGACAGTACCGTTTGATACAGGAGGGTGCACCGCCCGGATACTCCATGCCGTCTCCTCTTCAAACTTTTCTCGCTACAATCAGGTCTATATGGAGATAGATGCCCTTCTCTTTCAGCTTCGCCGCAAAGTAATCGAACCGGTCCAACCCATCCGGGTTGAATTTCCTGCTGGTACCGGATGCATAGTCCAGAAGAGTGCTTCCTTGCAGCTGCTCCAGCTTCCCGGCTCCTCTCCCACAGGGGCGTCCGCCGCATGGAGACGGATGATGTTCACTCCCATGCTGGCGAACCGTTCCGCCATTCTGTCCGCCGTCTCATGATCCGGCGTATTGGAACGCGCCGCCACATTGAATCCTAAAAACCGCGCTCTCGTACCATCTTCAAAATAAAGATGCCCCTTTTTCGCTTCGACAAACCCATGTTTTCCCGCAGGCGCATCCAGCAGATGAGAGTAATTGAGGACTCCCGTATTCGGTTCTGCCTTGTGTATCCTGATTCGTTGTTTCATTCTGATCTTCCTCCTATCTCTTCCGGCTCCTGCTACCTTATCATTTTTCTTGACAGCAACCTTTCTGATGTCAGACTATCACATGACAATTTATAAATATTGTAATATTCTTTTAATTATTGTAAAATAGAATATATAATTTTAGTTTAAGGAGAGAATGACCTATGGAAACAGATTATCTATCTATGTGTAAGAATTTTTATGCGGCGACAAAAATCGGTCACATTACTGAAAGGCAAATATGCAGTCTATACTTCTTTTAATGATATCACTGGCACATCTCCTGCATACTTCCGTGAGGATCTCTTTCCCATGAGCGATCATAATCCGACCTTTTGCAGTGATTCTCCGGATATCGGCTACGGACGCCTTTTAATCGAGAATACCGACTATAATCTGATTCTCGGCCCGGTATTCAACGTTCCTGTCACCGAAGAACTAATTCGCTATTCCTCCAGAGAGAGGGAGTCTCTTTAGAGAACAGGGAACAGTACGCAGAATTGCTCTATGCAATCCCCCTGCTTGGTCAGGCACAGTTTGCCAATTATCTGGTATTTCTCCATCAGTGCATCAACCACAAGACTGTCCCCGCAGAACAGCTCTTTCTGGAAAATGACAAGCTCACACTGGAGCGCTTTAACCAACAGACGGATCAAATGGTAGAAGATAAGGAAGAAGGAAATGTTCATAACACCTACTATTTTGAACTGGAATTGTATCAGATAATCAAGAATGGGAATACAGACGCCCCTGAAGAAATTTCTCTCTCTGCCACCCGTGCTCCCCTCAAGGAAGGGAAGATGGCAGGCGCACCTTGCGGCATGCCAAAAACCTCTTTATCAGCGCTGTAGTAAAAGCCGGTATCATGGGTGCAATCCCGGGCGGTGTGGATATCGAAAAAACATACCAGCTCATAGACTATTACATTCAAGAGTGTGAACAGCTGCGCAATGATTGAGAAAATCAATCAGCTCCAGTATGTCATGCTTCTGGATTTCTGTCAGCGTGCCGAAGAAACACGCATCCCGGAAGGTATCTCCCCGGATGTCTATCAATGTATGACCTATATCCGAACCACACAAAATGAGCCTATCTCTGTAGAAGCTGCCGCCGCTCATACAGGGCGCAGTGCCTCTATATGATGAAACACTTTAAAGGTGAACTCGGCATCCGGATGGGCGCTTACATTATGCGCTGCAAGCTGGAAGAAGCAAAAAGTCTTCTGACCTACAGCGAAAAAAGTCTGGCTGAAATCAGCAGCTATCTCTGCTTTTCCAGCCAGTCCTATTTTTCAGAATGTATTCAAAAAGCAATACGGTGTCACACCGCTCCAATACCGAAACAGACAAAAAGGACGGTCAAACTGAAGCGCCTGCGAGTTCCACAGCCATCCGGCAGATCCGGATGGCATTTTTTATCAATTCCTCTCTTGTAATATGACCGTTCTTGAGAGCTGCCGTAAGGTTATCAATTTCCTGCTGGCTTCCCGGCATAAAAAAGATCATTTCCTGCGAGAGCCACCTTGTATGCCTCCTGGGTGCAGGATATTTCGCATCAGCACTTAATATATCAGAGAATGTTAGCCAGTCTGTCATTACAATGCCGTCAAATTCAAATTCACAGCGGCACATCCTCAAGAAGTTCTCTATGCTCAGAGGTATGCTTCCCGTTTAACAGATTATAAGATGTCATCAGGGCTTTAGGCTGTGCCAGACGAACACAGATTTCAAACCCTTTTAGATAGATTTCCCTCAGCGCACGTTCACTGACTATACTGTTATTGTTATACCGATTTGTCTCCTGATTATTCGCCGCAAAATGCTTGATGGTAACCCCACATCCGGGATGACTCTGCACCCTTTCGTAAGTGCTGCCGCGAATACGCCGCTTATCAGCGGGTCTTCTGAAAAATATTCATAATTCCTGCCGCATCGTATGGACCGATGGATGTTAAGAGCTGAGCCAGCCACAGATGAATGCCAAACCGCTCCATTTCGCTTCCTACGATATCCCCGCAGCGTTCTGCAAGCAATGGATTCCAGCTTTGGGCGATCGCGGTGCCGATGGGAATTGCCGTCGCATACTGCTCAAAAGATCTCACTGTCCTCTCCGGGCTGCGGAATCATGCTGTTCATATATGCGCGCTCATCCTCGGTCAGAAGATTCTGCATTGTCTCCGGCATTGTACTCCCCAGACTATGTATTCCATTCTCATCCCGGAAGCACTTTTGGAAAGCCGCAGTCCTGCCGGTCCGTCTGCCATAACGATCACGGGGATTTCTCCCACTTTTGCCGTCTCGCCTGCCGCGCCTGCAACCGACATAGAAGCATTACCGATGATGCCTGTCACTCCGCCTCCTGCAACGAAAGCACCCACATTCAGGCTAATCAGTTCTTCATCGGAAAATCCCTCCATCTCCGGCATTGGCTCATCTTTATGCTCATAGACTACTTTCACTATATCCACGCTGGAAATATCTGCTTCCAAAGATTGTATCTTTTTCCTACTCTGTCCTTTCTCTTACTTTCCGGCTTCCAGTCTGTGAAATCCGGTTTTCCAAAACAGTTTTTACTGATTTTATAACCAAAGTTTCCGGTACTGATATGACACCGCAGACTTCCGTATCTCTGCTGCTGTTTCCCATTCGGAGGGTATATTCCCCTTGTTCCAGAATCCATGCCGCCTGTTCTTCGTCGTAGATGCCAGATCTGTCAGTAAGAATGAAAGCTCAACCGTCTGTTTTTCCCCGGTTTCAATTCTTCTGTTTTCTTCCATGCAGCAAGAGCCTGATAAGGCTGATCCAGCTTTCCTTCCGGCACAGAGACGTATAACTGTACGACCTCTTTTCCACAGAAATCACCTATATTCACCACTTCTGCACCTATTTCGGCAGTCATTTTATCCAGTTTCAGACCCTTAAAACGGACTTCAAAATTTGTATAGGAGACACCGTATCCAAACGGAAACAGTACCTCTTTATCCACACTGTCAAAATATCGGTATCCCACATAAATTCCTTCCTGATACCGGGTATCATCCTGTTCTCCAAATGACGCAAAATCCGGATAATCCTTCCATTTTGTCCAGGTAGTCGTCAATTTGCCGGAGGGATATGTTTTCCCAAGAACAAGATCCGCAAGAGCGCTTCCTGTCTGCACCTGCTGCGACAGAATCAGGATATTCTCCACTTCCATGACAGGTGAAAGATCTACCGGACCTCCTACATTCAGAACCAGCATAAACCTTCTGTACTGCCGTTTCAGCTCAAGGATTGTCCGTCTCTCGCTTTCTGTCAGGAAAATATCGCCTTCCCTCGCTTCCCCCTGTCATTTCCCTCTCCTGATATCCTTGCAAGGACATAAATGGCTGTCTCACCTTTTACATTCAGTGGCAGATCATATTCCGGCTCCGGCATGACAGCTCCCATCCTTCGATTACGGGATGTATGATGCTCCCTGCGCCCTTCTTCGATTTCTTCTGTAAAACCAGCCTGCGCTTTGTCATATATTTCGTCATAGGCATCAAGCCAGTCTCTGGAAACAATTTCAAACCCAGCTTTCTGAAAATCCATCCTCTACTATCTCAAAAGAATCGGGAATTCACCTCTCCGGAACCGGTTCCTCCTTTTACTGTCTTACGCACACCGTTACCATACAGTGCAATCTTTCCCCGGCTTACCAAGGGGAAATCGCCGTTCTTCTTGAGAAGTACTGTACACTCAGGAAGAAGCGGCCGCAGTATATCCAGATGCTCCTGTTCGTATTTCTGAAGTTCCATAAAGCATGCTCTCCTTTCTGCAAAAGTTCATTTACTGCAGATATTTTATCAAAAGTGCTTTGGGGAATCTTTCAAAATAGTGGATAGAATTGTAAATTAATATCTATAAAAGTCAAAATTTTTACTTTTTGTGTGGAAAAGCAAATCCATGCGGAATTTTACTTTTATAAGAAGTATTCTGCAATATCTTTTATATTACAGAAAATACTATTTAGTAAAAACAAGCTTTAGTGTACCCGGGACCAAAAATTCCCTGCACCTGCCTGTATTCTTTACATGAACCGTTTCCACCTGCCCATTGATCTCCACATGTGCAATAAACCGATTGGGACGGTCTATGAAACGACCCTCTGTGATATGTTCGTACTTCATTTTTTTTCTGCTTGACCACGCTTTCTATTTTTTTTTGTTCCTCTTTACACACTGTATATGCCATAGCATGTTTTCCTTATATCTACAACATTCTCACTTTGGGAAACTATTCTCCAGGCAAAGTGCCCCCGATCCAGCTGTCTCATATGGATACCATGAATATGCCGTCAGTTTAGCCCACTCCTCAATTCCTAATTTTTTCGCAACAGACCTTGGGAAAAGGTGATGCCCTAATCCAGTCTCTAAAAAGATCTTTCCAATCCAATCCAAACGGATCAAGTTCCCACATTGTATTAAAAACATACCCATACAATGTTGGATTTCCACCTGCCAGCCCTATCGGATCCTGTTGCGTATACTGACCAAGACTTGATCATAGTAGCGGAAACGATTATAATACAGACCGATTTGCTTTCTTATCCTCATACTGCCCTTGGAAACGAGATGGAATAAAATTCTTTTTCACCTGTTTTGCACCCCCATAGAATATCTAGGGAAACGCTGATTAATTCATGCATCTCCTTGTGATTTTTGATATAATATAGGTATCAACTGAAAGGTCGTATACCTATGAATCAACTAACATTTTCCGACATGGAATACTCCAACCGCAAGAAGAAAACCAAGCGTGAGGAATTTCTTGATGCCATGGAAGAAATCATCCCATGGTCATATTGGGTAGAAATGATTCGCCCATATTATTTCGCTAACAAGCGCGGTAGCAAACCTATTGGTATTGAAACCATGCTTCGCATGTATCTCATGCAGATATGGTTTAATCTGTCCGATGAAGGAATCGAGGATTCTATCTACGACAGTTATGCTATGCGTTTCTTTATGCATATAGATTTCCATGAACAACAAGTACCGGATGCAACTACATTGCTTAAGTTCAGACATGCTTGAAGCAAATAAACTTGGTGAGAAGATTTTTGCTGATGTCAACAATCGTCTCGACAAAGCAGGCCTTATGATGCATGGTGGCACTATTGTTGACGCCAGCCTTATAGCAGCACCTAAATCCACTAAAACCAGAATGGCAAGCGTGATCCTGAAATGCATCAGACAAAGAAGGGCAATGAATGGTACTGGAATGAAGGTACATGCCGGTGTTGATGCAGGCAGTGGGTATGTTCATATAATAACCGGTACATCTGCAAATATGCATGATGTTTCAGAAACTGCAAATCTTATCAGAGAAGATGATGAGGTTGTATATGGTGACTCCGGTTATCTTGGAGCTGTTAATCAACCCGCAATTAAGGATGACGAGAAGAAATCAAGGATTGAATTCCGAATAAATAAGCGTCCTTCCAGCCTCAAAATGGCAGATGATTTTAAAGGTCTTAACTGGGACAAAAAAAATGGAACATGAAAAGTCCGCAGTTCGCTGTAAAGTCGAGCATCCATTTCTCATTGTAAAGAAACAGATGGGATACTCAAAAGTTGTATATCGTGGAATCGCAAAAAACATGCATCGATTCCATATGTTGTTTGCCAGTGCAAATCTGTTAATGTGTAGCAGAGCTGGCAGAACAAAAAGACTTTGTTGGGTGCACAGTATAACTGTGTCCATTTTGGGGAAATATCCTCAAAAAGGATAAATAGCAAGAGGATATAACAGGTATATGAGGAAAAAATCCTCTTGGTTTTTGTAAAAACTTGACAAACTGGGATAATGCTGAAAACAAAGCTAATTAATCAGCGTTTCCCTAGAACCAAAATACAATTACATAAATAATTTTTACTTTAGTCCAATAAGAACCTAACCTTTTACATGTCTCTCATGGAAAGTAATCCAACTATCCTTGCTTTTTAATGAATTAAATAAAGCTGTTTTTCTGTAATGCTACATATATTGCCACTGCTCTCGCTTGACAATTAATTGACTTTTTGTGGATTAAATTCTATGTCTGTAAACCACTGATATTCAGATATATTCAAGTCATAGCCAAAATTTTTTATTAAAGCAGAAATATATATATAATCATAAAATGCTGTTTTGGGCTCTAACGTCCATATTTCATCATTTCTCACAAATCCCACCAACTTTCCAGAATTACAGTGTCGTTCATCTCTCTTTGCCTGTTTCGGGGACACGTTTAACAAATCTAAATATGGTCCCCATTCTCATATTGCTTTGCTGCTTGAAAAACATTTTCCAAAAAAATACCATCTAATTCTAAAGAAAATGCTCCTATCTCTTTTCCAACCCGTGTACCTCACTCTTGCTTGACACTTCCAATGCCTTTTCATGTTTCATTTCATAGATAGACTGATGTAACGCTCTAATATTTTTTTGTTTTTGTGTTATCGAAAATCCTCCACTCCACATAAAATCAAAATTTTCACATATAACAACATCATCTTGAACACTCCATGCAGGGCGTTTTGCCATATTGATAACCTCCTTTTTTCATAAATAATCTCTCGGTATCTCCAAGCCACTAAACATAAGGCTTTCAGATTCCATTTTATTAAAATCCCCCATTTTTTATCAAAAAACACTTGATAAACAGCTCAAAAATGCGGCGCATTGCGCCTGTTTAATCAGAAAGCATATTTGTTCTAGCACAGCCGGTAAATTTTTGATTGAAGGCGATTTTTATTGTCAGATAATTACATCTGTCATTTTAACTATCAAAACTTTCTTTTTGAAAATCTCTGTAAATATTATCCTGATCCAGATGCCATTTCCAGCGACACCTAAGACCTCATTGACCGTTTTAGGAACTTGGATTTTTCATACACAGATGAACTGATACTGAATAAATATTCCAAGTATGGTCCTGCCCTAAGAACTCCTTCCTGTATGCAGCATTCTTATCTTCTTTCCATTGATTTTAAAATTACATCTTTGACTGACTGGATTGTACAGCTTAAAATCTATCCGTTATCCCTGTCTGCAAAACTGGAAGAAAAATGAATCATGATGGTGTTGAAATTTCGAAAACAAGAATCAAGTTATGATGACCGTTGGCAAGCTACAAATATGGTTGTTCCTGTGAATCCCCATGTTCTGATTCAAAGTACGAAAGAACCGTCCATCTGGCTATGAAAGCCAATCCACGTCTTATAAATATACCGCCGCGCGGCAACGTAAAAGAAAAAAATACAATGCAAGAACTTCTGCTGAACGCTCAAATAAACGTGAGAAACTAGACTTTAAACTAGAAGACGGCAGGCACCGCTCAACTAAGATGTGGTACTGCCGCCTCTGTCACATCCTGATGTTACAGCATCTGGAATCTACAACACCTTCAGCCAAACGATGTGCTCCCGGAAATTTTGCTCCAAATGCCCCCGTTACAAAACCGCTGGCAGCTGATATTCTTACATCCCGAAAAGCTTCTTTCGCACTTCGGACATTTCCGGTTGATATCTCCTCTCCTACTTTTATTGCTGTTGTAGATAATGCACCAATACCCGCACCTATAAACGCCCCGGCTAAAATACTTCCAGCACCAAGCGTTGCTATACTAATTGCGGCACCAATGGCACATACTGCAACTACTCCAAGACCGATTGCAAGGTTTCTCGTAAATCCTTCCCAGTCAAATTCACCCTCCTTAGGTGCATCATCATAGGGCGGATACCCAGTATACTTACTGGCTGATATTCCTGCCAGCCTGCCCAGCATATCCACACTGCCGTTCACACAAAGACTGGACGCCCCTTCTGAATACAGTGCCATAATATCTGACATTCCCTGCATCGCAATCCCGGTCATACTCTCCAACCGGATTCCTTCCTTTGCCATCAGGACCAGTCCGCCATTACTTTCTATGGTAGTCCCCTGTTTCATCCTCAAAGGTAATCTTTCCTGTCTCCCCGCCATCAATCCCATGCTCTGCGGATACAGGTCATTCCTTTCCCATGCTCTGACCGGAAACTTTTTCTTCTCTGGACTTCCGTCCCCTCACAGATGCTTCCATTGGTACGGATACACCCTGTCGCTATTCCCTGTGCCTCATCTCCATTTCCTATATATAGTGTTGTTTTTGTTCCCTTCTGCGGCATACAGTACATCAGGTTTCCCTGTCGCCGGGGCAAATCCATAACGGTTTCCCGCCCGCCGCAGTCTTGTCAATGTCAAATGCTACTTCTACCTGCTCCCCTGCGTTCCGACAATGGATCCGACAAATGACATTCCGTATAGTCCGGGTTATCCTCCCATGGAACCCACGTATAACCGTTTCCCTGCAAGGCGGTATGTAAAATGACCTCCCTCCTGCCAGTTCTGTTTTTCCGAGAA
>VOFB01004460.1_pt1 | contig 31042 bp, 46 predicted proteins | sample 5384141 | NCBI WGS metagenome assembly VOFB01 (sample SAMN12384721, study PRJNA508395) | human gut metagenome | isolation source: healthy gut A | host: Homo sapiens | reverse complement strand
GATAACGCCGACTCTTAATCCATGAGGATTAACCTTCTGTCCCATGTTTGCCTCCTTATTATTTCTCATCCAGCACGATATTCTCTTCATTGTTGGTCCCTTATTTGCGAAGCAAGCTGCTACATAAAGGTTTTCTGCGTTCATACCGTTATTGTTCTCAGCATTAGCGATAGCTGACTCTAATAACTTCTCTACAACGCTTGAAGCGTATCTTGGGTTGTAGGATACGATTGCAAGTGCAGTCGCAACATCCTTACCACGAATTGCATCTAATACGAAACAAGCCTTCTGTACTGACACTCTAGCGTAAGACAACTTAGCTGATGGTCTTGTGTCCTTTACTTCGTTTCTCTCTCTCTTGATCTGGGATCTATGTCCTTTTGCCATGGATGAAACCTCCTTCCACTAAATATTATTTTATCTCACGCCTGATTTCTTTTCGTCTTTTCCATGTCCTCTGTAAGTTCTTGTTGCAACGAACTCACCGAGCTTATGTCCAACCATGTCCTCTGTAACATATACCGGCACATGCTTTCTTCCGTCATGAACAGCGATTGTGTGTCCAACGAAAGATGGGAAGATAGTAGAACGACGGACCAGGTCTTAATTACGGACTTGTCTCCGGAAGCGTTCATAGCATCTACTTTTTTGAGTAAGCTCTCATCAGCAAATGGTCCTTTTTTAAGTGAACGTGCCATTTCATAAACCTCCTAATTATTTGATAGCTCTACCGTCTCTTCTTCTTACGATAAGCTTGTTAGACTGCTTTGTTCTTCTTTCTGGTCTTTAAACCAAGTGCAGGCTTGCCCCATGGAGTACATGGTCCTGGACGACCTACCGGAGCCTTACCTTCACCACCACCGTGTGGATGGTCATTAGGGTTCATAACAGAACCACGGACTGTAGGACGGATACCCATGTGACGCTTACGTCCAGCTTTACCAATATTTACGAGGTTGTGGTCACCGTTTCCGATAACACCGATTGTTGCTCTACACTGAATTGGAACCATTCTCATCTCGCCGGAAGGAAGACGAAGAGTTGCATACTTTCCTTCCTTAGCCATCAGCTGTGCGCTGAGTCCGGCAGAACGTACTAACTGTCCGCCCTTACCTGGCAGTAACTCGATGTTATGGATCTGTGTACCAACCGGAATATTCTCAAGTGGTAAACAGTTTCCAACTCTTACCTCTGCTTCTGGTCCGTTCATAACCTTCATACCGTCGGTTAATCCTGCAGGAGCAAGGATATATGCTTTCTCACCATCTGCATAGCAGATCAGTGCGATATTTGCTGTTCTGTTCGGATCGTATTCAACACCGATTACGGTTGCCGGAATACCATCTTTTCTTCTCTTAAAGTCGATAATTCTGTATTTTCTTCTGTTTCCACCACCCTGGTGTCTAACGGTGATCTTACCCTGATTGTTACGACCAGCGTTCTTCTTTAAAGAAGTAGTGAGCGCCTTCTCCGGAGTTGTCTTAGTGATCTCGGAGAAATCGGAGCCAGTCATATTTCTTCTGGAAGGTGTATATGGGTTATATGTCTTAATTCCCATTGTTTTTCTCCTTTCGATGTTTTCATTATCGTGTCATCGCTGACACATAGCCTGTAATGCTTCTCTGAAGCATTACGTGCGGTATATCTTCGATATATCGCTATTACGCACTTGCTTGCGAAAGCAACTCTTATGCAAGTGCTCCTTGTAGAATTATAAACCAGCGAAGATCTCGATGTCTTTGCTGTCCTCTGTTAACTGAACGATAGCTTTTTTTGTCTTAGCAGTCTTTCCTGTTACCATTCCACGTCTTCTGTTCTTGCCTTCACAATTCATTGTGTTGACCTTGGCAACCTTTGTTCCCTCGAACATTCTCTCTACGGCTTCCTTGATCATGGTCTTGTTTGCTTCCGGATGTACGAGGAATGTATATTTCTTCTCGCTCATAGCGTTCATGCTCTTTTCAGTTACAACCGGTTTGAGGATTACGTCGAAGTACTGAATGTTTGCCATTATGCGTATACCTCCTCGATTGTTGCAAGAGCAGCCTTTGTAACAACTACCTTGTCATACTTTAATGCATCAAATACATTCAGCTCGTTTGTCTGAGCAGTCTTAACAGTTGGAATATTTGCTGCAGATGCGATCACGTTTGTGTCCATATCGTTCAATACAACAAGTGCCTTCTCAACTTTCAGATTGTCCATAACCTGTACGAACTTCTTTGTCTTAATTTCATCTAATTTCAGCTCATCAACAACTACGAACTTGTTCTCTGCTACCTTAGAAGTCAGAACAGACTTTAATGCAGCTCTCTTCTCTTTCTTGTTGAGCTTGAATGAGTAATCTCTTGGTACCGGAGCGAATACAACTCCGCCGCCTGTCCACTGTGGAGAACGTGTAGAACCCTGTCTAGCATGACCTGTTCCTTTCTGTCTCCACGGTTTTCTTCCGCCACCGCTAACTTCAGAACGTGTCTTTGCCTTCTGTGTTCCCTGACGATTGTTGGCAAGCTGCTGAAGCACAGCCATATGAACTAAATGCTCATTAATTTCTACGCCGAAAATGGAATCGTTTAATTCGATAGAATCAACTTCTTTACCTTCCATATTATAAACAGCTACTTTAGCCATCGTAAAGTTCCTCCTTTCTTACTTTGCACTATTTACCAGACTTTGTGGTCTCTTTTACTGTGATGAGAGCTTTCTTTGCTCCTGGGACAGCACCCTTGTATCAGCAGTAAGTTGTTCTCTGCGTCAACTCTTACAACTTCAAGATTCTGAGTTGTAACTTTTACGCTACCCATCTGTCCAGGCATTCCTTTGCCCTTGAATACACGGCTCGGGTTATCGGAGGCACCGTTTGAACCCTGATGACGATGGAATTTAGAACCATGAGCCATCGGTCCTCTGTGCTGACCTAATCTCTTAATAGCACCCTGGAAACCTTTACCTTTTGAAATAGCAGTAACATCAACCTTGTCACCTTCTGCGAAGATGTCAGCTTTGATTTCATCTGCCAACTTATACTCGTCTGCGTTCTCAAACTTGAACTCGCGAACGAATCTCTTACCAGATACACCAGCTTTAGCGAAGTGACCCATCTGAGCCTTGTTTACGCCATGTCTGTTGCGAATTTCTTTCTTTCCGTTGGCATCTTTGTTAACAGCCTTTTCTTTCTTGTCAACAAATCCAACCTGAACTGCACTGTATCCATCGTTCTCTTCTGTCTTAACCTGAGTAACAACACAAGGTCCTGCCTGTAATACAGTAACCGGCACTAATACGCCGTCTGCATTGAAGATCTGTGTCATTCCGACTTTTGTTGCTAAAATCGCTTTCTTCATTGTTTAACCTCCTGTTTTCTACAGCGGAACGCCTCTTGCCCACCTGCTGATCTGCAGTGGAGTAGCGGAACCGTTCATCCTAGAGCAGCCATATCTATATGAAATAACTAATCAGGACTTACGAAATAATTTGTCGAAACAGTTATTATTTCTGTTTCATTTTAATATCGATGTAAACACCTGCTGGCATCTCAAGACGTGATAAAGCATCAACAGTCTTCTGAGTTGGTGTAACGATATCAATCAGTCTCTTATGAGTTCTCTGCTCGAACTGCTCACGGGAATCTTTGTACTTGTGAGTAGCTCTAAGAATTGTAACTACTTCCTTCTTAGTAGGAAGAGGTACCGGTCCGCTCACCTGTGATCCGTTCTTCTTTACAGTCTCGATGATTTTCTTTGCTGATGAATCAACTAATTCGTGATCATAAGCCTTGAGAGTGATTCTCATTACTTGACTTGCCATAAAAAAAGTCGCCTCCTTTTCGCACTTTGTAAATCAAGTACGACAAGCGGTGACTGTACACGTTTCCGTGTGTGTCCTGCGGTACATCTCTGATGTATCGCCCCATTGTCAGGCGATTCGCATTTTTTCACACGTTGTTTCTATCTTTGATAGACCATATTGTTTGTACAGTGACTTGTCGTCAGTTTCCTAACTTGACATTCGCTCCACGGAAAACCTGCCACATAGGCAGCAACCTCACGTTTCACAGCTATCATGCCACAGCAATTGATATTATACATGGTCTTTCCCAAAAAAAGCAAGAACTTTTTGATTTTCTGTCAAAAAGAGAAAAATGAAAAGGAGCATCCTATTTCATTCCTTTTATAATAGGAAGATACTCCTTTATACCACGATTACTCTTTCTCAATTATTTCTCTGATCCTGTCTGCTTCCTCGCGGGACAGTTTATTTTTTTTCACACCAGGCAGACAAAAATGCGGATGGTTTTCCGTCAAACCAAAACTCCAGCTGCTGTTGTAACAACTCATCCCTATAGGCTGCCAGACTTTTTCCGGATGAATATATGCCGCTTTTCCTTTACGGTAAGTTGTTGCAAAGCCTTTGTCTACAATCTTATGAACAAATGTCACAACAGTTGTACGTGCGTAGTTCTTTTATATCGATCTGCCAGTTCGCGAATCAGGTCTTGCAATGCAATATCTTCTTTCGCATCCCAGATTACTTTCATGATCATTGTTTCACAAGCACTTAAATCTCCCATAAATGATTCCATGTCGTTCATCCTCCGTTTAATTATTCCATCGTTAGGTACATTCTATCATTTTATGTCACAAATGCAATATTTTTTGTCTAAAAATTTCTTTTTCTTTCAAAATCCGTCATGCAGAAATTTAATCATTGATTATTTTTTCTATTTTTCATATAATGTTACTGTTTTATACAGATGGAAATCAGGAGGATATGATATATGTGGTTAGCAGATCAATGGAATGACTATGAAGTGATCGATTGTTCAAAAGGTGAAAAGCTCGAACGCTGGGGAGATTATCTTCTCGTCCGCCCAGATCCCCAGGTAATCTGGGATACTCCGAAAAAGGAAAAAGGATGGCGCAAAATGAACGGTCACTACCACCGCAGTTCCAAAGGAGGTGGAGAATGGGAATTTTTCCAGCTTCCAAAAGAATGGACCATTCAATATTCCCTGCCTATTAATAAGAAGTTAACGTTTCATTTAAAACCTTTCAGTTTTAAACATACCGGATTATTTCCGGAACAGGCTGCCAACTGGAACTGGTTTTCCCAGCTCATTGCAGACGCCGTTTCCAAAGGACGCCAGGTTAAGGTTCTTAATCTTTTCGCCTATACCGGTGGGGCAACACTTGCGGCCGCTGCGGCAGGTGCAAGCGTAACCCATGTAGATGCATCCAAAGGCATGGTCACCTGGGCAAAGGAAAATGCAATTTCTTCCGGTCTGAAAGATGCCCCGATCCGGTGGCTGGTCGATGACTGTGTCAAATTTGTAGAGCGGGAAATCCGTCGTGGGAACCATTATGATGCCATTATCATGGGCCGCCGTCTTACGGTCGCGATAAAGGGGAAATCTGGAAAATAGAAGAGAGCGTTTATCCGCTCATCCAGCTCTGCAGCCAGATTTTAACGGACAATCCGCTCTTCTTCCTGATTAACTCATATACCACCGGTCTGCAGCCGGCAGTTCTTTCCTATATGATAAGCACGGTGCTTGGCACCGCCAATGGTACAGTCACCGCCAGCGAGATCGGTCTTCCGGTTTCCTCCAACGGACTGGTTCTTCCATGTGGTGCCAGTGGGCGCTACGAAGCTACCGGGATTTAACCAATCCCTTTTCTTTCCACTTTCCGCTCTTCCAGCGAAGGTACATGCCAACGGCACGGACGCATTCATCACCAGTCATACCGATGTATGCGCCCACGGCCAGAAGGCCCAGACGGATTCCAAACAGATACGTTCCCCCAACTGAACACAAAATCATAAAGCAGGCACCCATCACTACCGGGAATACGGCATCCCCACTTGTCTTTAATGCCTGTCCGTACACCAGATTGGTTACACGGCCTATCTCAAGTACGATGTCAATTGCCAGAAGTTTACCGACAAGCGACACCATCTGCGGATCTTTGGAAAACAGCTGCATAATCCAGCCGGAACAAAGCGTAAACACCGTCTCCAGAATAACTGCAACAATCACTCCGATCACCGCTGCTTTTTTCGTTCCACGGTCACACGCATCATACTCTTTCGCACCGATATGCCATCCCGTCATAATTGCATTTGCCTGTGCAAGTGCCGCACCTACACAATAGGAAAAATTTGTGATCTGCATTGTGTAGGAACGCGCTGTCACATTAAGCCCCTGCGCATCCATCTGATTCAGGAAACGGATCACCAGCGTCATGGAAACGTTATAGATCGCGGTCTCACATGCGGACGGAAGCCCGATACGGATGATCTGTCCCATCACTGCCCGGTTGCTCTCTCTCCGGATGCTGTTTTGCTTTCACCAAAACAGCACCAAGCAGTACAACAATCACCAGATTGATGATGCGTGAGATCACCGTGGCGGTAGCAACACCCGCTACCCCTTTGTGCAGTACAAACAGGAAAAATGCATTCAGGCAAAAATTAATAACATTACCGATAATGGATGCATACAACGGTTCCTTCGAAAAACCAAATGCCCGAAGATAACTCGAGCAGATGGGAATCAGTGCATTTAAAATACAAAATCCGCCCACGATCTGCAGATAAGTTTTCGCCGGCTGCATCAGCGCATCTGCCACACCGACCCCAGAGAGAATGGTCCCTGCACCGAGTGATAAGAACAGAGACATTATTACGCCAAGCGCTGCATTAAATACCAGTCCAAGCTGTCTGGCCTGATATGCCACCCCGGCCTGCCCGCCCCGATATTCTGCGTCATGACGGCCACCATTCCGGAGGAAATCACAGAAAACATAATAATAAAAATCCCTATATATGTATTCGCAGTTCCCACCGCCCCTACCGCCTGATCATTTACAGACGAAAGCATCAGGGTATCAACCATTCCCGAAAGCATATACAAAAGTGTTTCCAGACAAATGGGAATAAAAAGCTGCGTTAAATTTTTTCTCCTCTGTTCCATTTATGGTATCTCCTTTCTTTCGTATTCATTTTATGCCCTTTTTTCAAAAAATGCTTGCATTTTATCGCCTTATAATTGCATTATTTCTACTTTTCCATTATAATTTAGAAACTGACAGAAGGAGGGACTTCATGTATCCGGAACTCAAGGAAAACCGTCCGCACGGCACAGACAATTACCCCCTATACACAATATCACATGCACAATATTTTCCATGCTTTTCAGATTCCCGTACACTGGCACGATGAGCTTGAAGTTATTTACACGAAAAAAAATGGCTTTAAACCTCCTGATTGACGGGAAAGAATATACTGCTGAGGACGGTTCGGTCTATTTTGTTGCTCCGGGGCAGCTTCATCTGATGGGATCGGCAGCCGGGGATGTCGACTACTACACCCTCCTGTTTCCTCTCGAATTTATTTCGTTTCAGGCGGATGATTCTTTGGAATGTGAACTTTTCTTTCCCCTGCGGAACCACACTCTCTCCTTTCCCTTTAAACTTCCAGAGTATGACGACACAGCAGCAAAGGCATCCGTTCTGCTTGATCAGATCATCAACGCCAACTCTGACCGTATTGCTGCGAACCAAAAAACGGATACCAAAACCAGCTTGGCACCCGCATTCTTCTCCTGAAACTTGTGCTTCTTATGGCAGAACAGGATCTGTTTTATCCCAGCCATACCAAAAAGCACCAGCAGTCTCCAGAAAGAGTTGTTATCTTATATTCAGCAAAATTACTGTTTTCGCATTTCTCTGCACGATCTCGCCGGACATTTCCATATGTCCGAAAAATATATCTCCCGGTATTTCCGGGAACATTTCCAGCTTACGCTCTCGCAGTATATCACGTACCTGCGGTTATCCCACGCAAAGCATCTGCTGGAAACCACAAGTCTCTCCATCACAGAGACAGCACTGCAGAGCGGCTTTCCAAACGTAAGCTATTTTATCCGGACATTTAAAAATACTTTTCATGTCCCACCGCTGCAATACCGCAATTCAATCCGCTAGAGGATACGCTTCTTTCGCAGAAGAAGCAGGATAATCACACAAATGATCACCATAATTCCGATGATAATAGCAAATCCGTGCGCAGTATTGGCAAACGGGACCCAGTGCTCGTTGACATTCATACCGTAAATTCCGGAAATAACCGTAGGAATCGCCATAACCAGCGTGATGACTGTCAGCGATTTCATGATGGAATTCATCCGATTATCGATGACCGATGACAACAATTCTCTGGTACCGTTTATAATGTCACGGTAAATACTTGTCATCTCAATTGCCTGCTGGTTCTCTACGATTACATCCCCGAGCAGTTCCTTATCCTCCGGATACTGCTCCAGCCGCTTGTATCTTGTCAGGCGGTCAAGCACTACTCCGTTGGCACGAAGGGATGTCGCAAAGTAGACCAGTGTCGATTCCAGTTCATGCAGCGCAATCAGATCCACTTCCTCCGTATCATCCCCGACACGTTCCTCGATCTCCGTACGCATCTTGTCGATGATACGAAGATCACTCTGATAAAGCACCGCAATCCGGTACAGGATCTGATAGACAAAACGAAGCTTTTTTTTCGTGCTGAATTCCCGGACACGGTTATTCAAAAACGCCTGAAGAACCGGTGTATCCTCCGTACAGACTGTAACGATCTCACCCGATGTAATCAGAATACCAAGCGGTATGGTCGTATACGATTCTTTTTCATGACGGATCTCGATCGACGGGATATCGACCAAAATGAGCGTATAACCATCCTGTAGTTCGATACGGGAACTCTCCTCTTCATCGAGTGCGGCCAGCACATCTTCAACATCCATATCCAGAGCATCCGCGACCATCTGTCCCTCCGCGACACTGGGGTTTACCATCTGCACCCATACGCCATCCTGAATTGTCGGTTCTTCATGAATCTTTCGGTCATCTGTTCTGTAATATTTAACCACCGGATTCCCCTCCTTTCGTATCGTCTGTACGGAATTATTTACTGTAATGTATTATAGCACTCTGTATAACTTTCCTACCAGACTTTTATTGCGAATCATGGAAAGATTATTCAAAAACAGCACATCATTCACTTTCTTGTCCTGTGCAAGTTTACTGATACTTCCTGTCCAATAACGGTAATCCACGACATACACCGTCTGATAACGATCAACCAGAAATGGAATAAATGCATTTCCGAACGATTCTTTTACAACAATGCAGGAACTTCCATCCGACAGATCCTTGTTCTCAATTTCCGTGTATGGATTATCACTTGCAATAAACGTACTGTATTTCAGTCCCGCATTGTAATTCGAAACATCATAAATTACCGGCCAGTCATATTTTTTTGCCATCCGATGCCGTCACATGGCATATGCTCTCAGCATTTGGGTAATATGCTGTCACAGTATCCGGATTCGCCTTCAGCTTTGCATCCGAAGTATCATTATAAAAAGATCCCAGAAATCCGTCAAAATCCTGTTTTTTACTATATGCATCCAGCGATTCCGGCGTAATCCCTTTTGCTTTACAGAATTCCGTATATGCGTAATAAGCACCAAGTGTCGTCCAATGATGATCCGTCCGAAAATATTCATACTCCGTCCGATGCTGCATAAGCACGTCATATACGTCCACGTTTTTTACATGTTTGTCCATTTTTGCCTGGATCTTCTGCATTGCGTCATGCTGATCGGAAGACGAGATCTTGTCTTTCAAATTATCCGGAAATGTAATTCCCGAACTGAGGGGAATGACAAGATCATACACATCCGATTTTCCGGCCAGAGTATCCGCTACCTTATTTACACTTTTTGCATAATTGTCTGCTACTTTGTCCAGATATGTGTATAACTCATATGCTGTATCATCCACTGTCACAACACTTTTGTAATCTTTCATTTTTCCATCCGAAGTGATGGACGGATATTTTTTTCCTCTTCCGCTTCCTGCGTGACATCCTGTGTGGAATCCTGTGTGCTTTTCTGTGTTGTGGTCTCTGTTTCTGTCTTATCTATTCCTTCTTCCTGCCTGTTCCCGCAACCCGAAAACACCGTTACGGCAAGTATGGCAGCAAAGATTATTTTACTTACTCTCTTATAAACCATTTATCTTACCTCTTTTCCATTTTAAATTCTTCCGACCAGTTTATACAGATTCCGGTCTGAAATAAAATTTGTAATATTATAGAGAACGAGTACATCTGTAATCTGATGTTCTTTCATATATTCCTCTACATTTTCATTATAATACCGTAAGTCAATCATGGTAATCTGTCCATAGTTTTCTGTTGCAAACGGCACAAAGGTGTTTGCAAACGAATCCTTGATGACGAGCAGATTGCGATCCTGATGTCTGGCATGGTCTGATACAATCTGTACCGTTCCGTAATTATCTCCGAAAAAAGTATTTATATTTATCCTTTTGACTCAGCTGCGCTGTATCGTAACAGCTGTCCGTCTGTTTCTTTTCATCAATTGTCAGACTGCAGTCACTTCCGTATGTCTTCTGCTTCGTATCTCCATACGTCCAGATACTGTCATATGCCGAATCCGCATCCAGTATTTTGGAATACAGGCTTCCACGGAATTTTTTGGTTGCAACCTGTTTTTTCAGATCAGCCAGCGGCGTGCTCTCCATCCCGGTACTGTCACACCATGTTTCATAGGCAAGGTAAGCGCCCTCACTCGTCCAGTGATGATCCGTTTTGTAATAGATATAATCCTCATTATGGGAAAGCAGTTTTTCCCTCACATCTGTCACACGACAGTCCTTCATCTGTTTTTCAATTTGGTCAATATACTTTGCCTGATCAAACAGCCTTGCATGTGCCGGAAGTTTATCGGCCATTACCAGCCCGGATGACGGGACAAGCAGAAAAGATATCCGGTCCTTTTCTACATTTTCAGAAGCTTTTGCGAAAAAATCCTGCACCGCTTTCACATTGCGGGCAATCTGTTTTTCATCCACATCTTCCGGTGTGATTTTTTCAAAATCATAGCCGTCTTTTCCCACATAAGCCCCTCCGATATCTGTGTCTTTGCAGGCTTTCTGAATTCCGGTTTTTACCGTGATCCATCCATCACGGAAACAGATCTGATCCCTGAGATAATTTTCAAGACCATCCTGAAATTTTCCACTCAATATATTGTCAACCGTCAGTCTGGGCGGTTCCGCCAGATATCTGTTTTCGTTCGGTGAGAACTCACGATCTTTCATCAGCAGGCTTCCACCGGATACCAGCGCAAGAAACGCAACAAAAATGACGATCATTGTCACACTGATTTTTTCAATGATCTATGCCTCCTAAAAACGGAAATATAAAAACGGATTGTAACTGTCTCCTACCAGAAATGCAAAGGACACCAGCAAAAACACAACCATGAGAACCGGCTTTGCTATGGTCATCCTTTCGACGTTGCAATCGCATCGTAAACGGTAGCATCCTTTCCCTGCTTTAATCTGCGCATCCAGACACGGTAATCAATAGATGCCGCGATCAATGCCACCAGAAGTACCGCATTACTTCCAAGGAAATATAAGAAATCAGAATCCGCAACTGCCACATGTCCGATTCCAAACATTGTCTTTAAATATTCTCCCAGCTGGTGAATATCCGTCTGTGCAAAAATTGTCCATCCAATAACCACGAGAAACATGCTGTAAATATGCCCGATCCAATTTGGAAGTTTATCCAGCCATTTAAGCAGGAACAACTTTTCAATCATGAGAAGCACACCATAATACACACCCCAGAGTACAAAGTTCCAGTTTGCCCCGTGCCACAGACCGGTCAGCATCCATACAACCATAATATTAAACAGCTGCCGTACCAGACCCTTACGATTTCCCCAAGCGGAATGTATACATATTCACGGAACCAGGAACTTAGAGAAATATGCCAGCGTCTCCAGAATTCCGTAATTGTCTTTGACATGTACGGGAAATTAAAGTTTTCAGGAAATAGAATCCAAACATTCTGCCCAGTCCGATCGCCATATCCGAATACCCCGAAAGATCAAAATAAATCTGAAAACTGTATGCAATTGCACCAAGCCATGCCGTAGCCACCGACATGTGATTCAACTGTGAAATGGAATCCCACAGACTTCCGATCTGATTTGCCAGAAGCACTTTCTTTGCCAGACCCACGGAAAAACGAAATGCTCCTTCGGAAAAATCTTCCAGCGTGACTTTTCTGTGCATGAGTTCTTTTTCCACCGTTTTATACTGCACAATCGGTTCCTGCGATCAGCTGCGGAAACAGGGTTACATAGGTTGCAAATGTAAGGATGTTTTTCTGTGCTGCAACCTCCCGCGATAAACATCAATCGTATAGGACATTGTCTGAAAGGTATAAAAAGAAATTCCAATCGGAAGTGCTATATGCAGCAGCGACAACCCTGCCCCTGTAATGGAATTGATACTCCCGATAACAAAATCCGTGTACTTAAAAAACCCGAGGATGGCAAGGTTTCCGCACAGATCAACGATCAGTGCGGCTTTTGCTTTCCCCGGACAGTTTTTGTTTTTAAAGTGCTCGATCAACCGCCCATTCGCATAATCAAATACAATCGAAAACAGCATGATTAATACATAGACCGGCTCTCCCCACGCATAAAAAGACCAGACTGAAAACCAATAAAACAAGGTTTCTAAGCCTTGCCGGGCAGAGATAGTACAGCAATAATACGATCGGTAAAAACGCAAGTAAAAATACAAAACTACTAAAAACCATTTTATTTAAACGCCTTTTCTATAATTTCTTTTGCCTGATCCGAATCCCCGGACACACACAGAACCACATACTGATTTTTCTGCTCCAGCACCGCATTTCCAATCCGTTTTGTCTCTTCCGGCACATAATCCTGGAAAGAATCCGCCTGATCATCAAGATATTTCTGGACATCTTCCATGGTTTCTTTTGCCTGATTTGAATCTTTTGCGGTAAAAACACCTCCCTCTTCTGCCGTAGAACCGCTTCCGGCATACATAACAGAATCAACATCTTCCGGTAAATCTACAAGCATTGAAATTTCATCCGCTGTCAGTTCCTTTAATGTATCATCATATTTAATCTCTGTTGCAAGCGATTTTGCAAGAGCCTGCGCATCAATTGTCTTTGCTTCCCCACCGCACCCTGCAAATAAAAGTACTCCTGCTGTCAGTACTGCCAGCAGTCCTGTCTTTTTCATCATCATATTTTCCGATCCTTTCTTTTTATACACCCTGATATTTCTCACTCTGTACACGAATCAGTTCTTCATCATCAAAATAATTGATTTTCATCGCCTGTTTTACTTCAGAAAGTGTCTGTGCTGCAACTTCACGCGCTGCATCACTTCCTTTTTCAGAATTTCATATACTGCCGGAATGTCTTTCTCAAATTCTGCCCTTCGCGCACGAATCGGAGCCAGCTCTTCCTGAATGACGTTGTTCAGGAATTTTTTGATTTTTACATCTCCAAGACCGCCTCTGGTATAGTGTTCCTTTAATTCATCCAGATTATGATATTCCGGGAGATATTCTTCAAAATGCTCCGGTTTGCTGAAGGCATCCAGATAGGTAAATACACAGTTTCCTTCCAGATGTCCCGGATCAGAGATCTGAATATGTGTCGGATCCGTGTACATACTCATAATCTTTTTTTTTTGACATCACTTTCCGTATCTGAAAGATAAATACAGTTCCCCAGGGATTTGCTCATCTTCTGTTTTCCATCAATTCCCGGCAGACGCATACATGCCTCATTCTCCGGAAGCAGCACATCCGGCTCCACCAGCACCTCATCATAAATGGAATTGAATTTACGGACAATCTCCCTTGTCTGCTCAATCATTGGAAGCTGATCTTCTCCCGCTGGTACAACCGTTGCCTTAAAAGCAGTAATATCTGCTGCCTGACTGATCGGATATGTAAAAAATCCGACCGGAATACTGGTCTCAAAATTGCGCATTTTAATTTCTGACTTAACAGTCGGATTCCGCTGCAGCCTGGAAACAGTTACCAGATTGGCATAGAAAAACGTAAGCTCTGTCAATTCGGAAATCTGTGACTGGACAAACAATGTGGATTTCGCTGGATCCAGCCCCGCAGACAAATAATCCAGTGCCACCTCTATGATATTCTGACGCACCTTCTCCGGATTATCAAAATTGTCAGTCAGTGCCTGTGCATCCGCTATCATAATGAAGATCTTATCAAATTCTCCCGAATTCTGTAATTCCACCCTTCTTCGCAGAGATCCTACATAATGTCCCACATGCAGTCTTCCTGTCGGGCGATCTCCTGTTAATATAATTTTTGCCATTTCCATGCCTCCTGATTTTTCTCAGTTACTGTATATTTTCGTGTTATTTTCCTAATCTGATGTTACTGTTCGCAGGATAACCGTTGAACAATAACCAATCTAATTCATACACTGTCAACTGTAGCAAATCCACGTTGCAATGTCAACGGATGTTGTGTTAAAATAAGAATGAATTAAGATATTAAACTTCGTCAATTTAAGGAGGTTTGTTTTTATGAACGAGAAAATATATAAAGCAATGGGATCATCAGCCGTATCAAGCCTCGTGATCGGAATCTGTGTACTTGCCACAGGAATCGCCGCAGGGGTTCTTCTTATTATAAACGGGTTCCCGCTTACTAAAGCATAAATCAAAAATTTTATTATAATACTTCAAATCCGGAGAATTTTTTCATTCTCCGGGTTTTTTACTCTTTATTGTCAACCCGTTCACCCATCATCGTTGACATTTCATTTTTTCCATGCTAAAGTGAATGCATATTGTTAGTAATTACACACAAGGAAGGTATTTAGCAAATGCATACAACAAAAGAAAACGATCCGATTCTCTCCCGTGAGGAGGCTCTTTCTATTTTAAACACTCCGGACGATCAGCTGGATGATCTGATCGCCCGTGCTGAAAAACTCCGGAGAAAATATAAAGGAAATCACGTCAGCATCCATATTCTGACCAATGCCCGCAGCGGCAACTGTTCCCAGGACTGCGCATACTGTGCACAATCCTGCCGTTCCACCGCAGATATTGAAAAATACAAATGGGTTTCCGATGAGAAACTGTACAAGGATAACGATTTTGTCAATGAACACCATTTAAGCCGCCACTGTATCGGCTTAAGCGGAATGAAATTTACAGATGAGGAAATTGAAGAACTTGCCGAACGCATCCGTGCCATGAAGAAAACCGGCACACATCTGTGCTGTTCCATTGGATTTTTAACGGAAAAACAGGCACGCATGCTCTACGATGCCGGTCTTGACCGTATCAACCACAACTTAAACAGCAGCCGCGCCTATTACAGCCATATCTGCTCCACCCACACCTTTGACCAGCGTGTTGAAAATATTCATATGCTGCAGAAGATTGGATTTGAAATCTGCAGTGGCGGAATCATCGGTATGGGCGAGAGCAAAGAAGATGTGGTAGATATGCTGATGGAACTGCGTGAGATCCAGCCGGAAGCACTGCCGATCAATTTTCTGCTTCCGATCAAGGGAACTCCGTTAGGCGATAAAGATATTTCCGGTCTGACCACAGAATACTGCATGAAAGTCCTCTGCCTTGCAAGACTGATGGTTCCACAGTCAGATATCCGCTGTGCCGCCGGCCGTGAGGTATATTTCAAAGGAGAAGAAAAAAAGCTTTTTAAGTGTCGTCGATTCCATCTTCGCCTCCGGTTATCTGACCGCTGATGGACAGGGCATCCAGGATACCATCAAAACCATCGAGGATGCCGGCTTTACTTATGAGATTGAATCTGCATAAAGCTTTTAATCATGCGGAATATCATGAAAACGCCCCCGCAAGTTCTTCTGTCCGCACAACATTAATAAAAGCATGGGGATCAATCTGACGGATAAGCGGAAGCAGCTCCCTTTTTGCCTCGGAATTAATGACGGAATAAATCAGGGTCTTTTGCTTTTCCTCATAACACCCGATTCCCTGGAATAACGTTGCATCATGGTTGGTCCGTTCCCGGATGGCACGATAGATTTCATTGGATTTATCAGAAATAATAAACATCGTTTCCTTCTGGTAACGCTTGTACAGTGCCTGAATGATCTGCGTGCTGCAGAACTGGTAAATAATCGAGTACAACGCAATCGACCAGCCGAACAAAGCACCTGCAACTACAAGCATGAGCACATTTCCTGCCAGAATATAATTCCATGCATCAATGCCCTTCTGCTGTGATAAAAAGATGCTGATAAAGTCGGTGCCACCCGTGGTGGTGCCGACATTTAAACACAGACTGATGGCAAATCCATTGATCAGTCCACCAAACACACTGATCAGCAGCACATCCTTTGTAAACACATACGCCGGAAGCATATCTGTAAAAATACTCGTCAGTACAATAACAATAATAGAATACAGAGTAAATTTTTTCCCGATAAATTTATATGCAATGTAAGTAGGAACCAGATTCAGTCCGATGTTAAACACCGAAAACGGTATACTGACATGGATAAAATCTAACCCGATCTGCTGCAGTAAAAGTGACAATCCGGAAAATCCTCCCGGAAACAGGCCTGCCGTTTTGGCAAAACAGCGCAGATTCCACGCATACAAAAGTGAAGCAAAAAACACAATAAACAGGCGGAATACCTGATAAAATTTCGGGTGTTTATATTCAAGTGACTGAAACATCCTTTTCTCCCTCTTTCTCATTTTTTTTGCATTGTAACATATTCCGACAAAAAAAGACAGACCTTTACGGTCTGCCTACCATCTGCCCCATTGGGTAATATTTTTCAGCTCCAGTTGCCCACTGAATTCCAAGTTCTGCCTTTCCATTCCCATCAAATCCATAGAATATATAACCAGTAATCATTTCCACATGATAGATCCCCTTATATCTTCCGTTTTTCTGTCCGGTTTCAAACATCACATCCCCCGGATTCAATTTCATATTTTGTATATTTGCCTGACTCAGACCTCCGCTGACAAGTTTCTTATGCTGTACGCACCATTTTCCCCATATCCGCTGCAACCGGTGCATAATATGCCATTCCAAAATTTACACCATTCTTATGATAAGATTTCCACACCAGAGAACTGCAGTCGTAAAATTTTTCCTGCATACGCTTTGGCTGGCTGGTTTTGTCAATCGTTACATTTGACAGATCCAGAACCATATCCGTTGGACTATCATCACTGTCGTACCAATCATCATTATCATAGGAATCTATATTATAACCATCTTCTGCTTTCACTTCTGCCACCGGTACGCAGATACAGGCACCTGCCATAAGTACTGCTGCAAGCAGACAATAAAACCTTTTTTCATAAAACCATGCTCCTCTTTTGTATGTATTCTTCAATAAAATTATCGTACCACTACAGAGGTAATAAAATCAACTATCCAATTTTATCCTTCCATCATTTCCAGATACTGCCCCTTATCAATATGCATCATGGAAATCCGGTTTTTAAACCGACGGAATCCATATACACAGTCCACATTCCGGATCAGAGACTGCAAACGCTCATCCGGCACACAGACAATCAGCTGCAGATCCATCTTTCTGGCATATTTCAGACAGACTGCGCTCCGCTCCTGATCCATTTTGGAAAACGCCTCATCCAGCAGTACCAGCTTAATTTTGGAATCCCGCTTACTCTGCTGCATATACAGCATGGCAAATCCAGCAAGCAGTGCTACATACTTTGGATTTTGTCCCTCACCACCGGAATCCCTGCCCGCCATATCATCGACAAAGTTTTCCCGGATCACATTTCCATGTTCATCGGTTACCTGTTCAAACATGCTGAATGACAGATAATTTCTGTAGTCTGCGTACTGTTCCATTTCTTTGCGCTTCTGTGCCCGCAAATGCTCATCCTCGTCTTTTGGTGGCATAAACTTGTCGGTCAGAAGTTTGATCTTCTGCTCATATTTCTGATAAAATGCATCTTCTCCGAAACTGATCTGACCGTCAATTCCTGCATTGTCCAGATTCTTGCTGTCGAGTTCCTCTGCCATAAGCATATCAAAGAACTGTCCGTTTTCATTTTTGGCCGGTTCAATTTTAATCTGGTACGTGCTGTCTGAGAAATTGGTTTCCCGCAGCAGGCGGTTGATCTCATATGCGTGCCGTTTGGCTGCTTTGATATCTCCGTGAATTGTTGCAATGACATTCTCCCGGAGACTCTTATAGATGGATGCACACTTTTTTCAAATTCTTCTTCGTATGCCGGCTCAAAATCCGTCCTGTACCGTTCAAGCATTTTTTCATATGCTTCATTGGATTTCTCAGCTCCGCTGAATTCACTGGCCGGATATGCAAGAATATATTTATTTCGCGCCATCTGCAGACGTTCTGCCTGTTCCTGCTCCTTATCTGCCAGATCTGCAATCTCTGCCTTCTTCCTGTTAATCACGGACTGCCCGGATTGCTTTTTTAACAATTCCCACACTTCCTGTTCGAGTTCTTCATTGGCAATATATCCCTGCAGCTTTTCCTCCAGCTGCTGTCTTCTAGACTCATTTTCTCCGGAAAGCTGCCCATACCGACTGGTTAGCTTTGCCAGCTCTGTCTGCACTTCATCGATCTCAGTCTGGATGTCCCGCACCTGCTTCTTTAAAGCCTTTTCCTTCTCTTCGAGTTCTTTGTATGCCCCCTCCCGCAAAAAGCGGATCACTTCTTCGAGTTCTTTCTTGGTTTTATTTACCTTTGCAAGCTCAGCACCCGCCTTGGAGAGTTTCACGTAATGAGATGGCTCATCTTTCAGACACTCAAATTCTCTTGCAGCTTTTAATCTGCGCAGCAGATGATCCAATTCCGTCTCCTGTCTGCTTAAATCTTCCACATCGTTTTCATATTCTGTAAGCCGCGCCTTGGAAACACGGCGTCCAATACACGCTCTGGTCGTATAGTCTTTTTCTTAAGATGCCGGAAAATAAAATTGCTGTACGAATAACAATCCGGTGTCACACCATCCCTTACCTGCTCCAGTTCCTCCACAGACCTGCATTTCATAATATGTCCCAGATACCGTTTCAGACATACATCCACATAAGCATCCTCTGTCTTTACTGCATCATATAAAGATCCTTCCAAACAATCCGGCTCACTGTCCGCAATCGCCTTGGAATTAATTAAATCCACATTTTCATATTGCTTCATGTTGCGAAACAGGACTGCTGCCTCATGTGCATATTGTGGTTCCGTGATCAGGGAACGTTTTTAGCCTTCCCATGCGTCCCTCAATGGCATTTTTTCCATTCTTCCTCCTGCACATCAAACAGATCAGCAAAAATCTGCACCCTGACAGTCGTTCCATAGCGGTCACTCAGCTGTTGGGATAATGCCGTTCTTGCAGACCTCAGATTCTCCTCATATGGTTTGCGGTTATGTTTCATGTCATCCACCAGCCGCTTTTTTCTTTTAATTCTTTTCCGATCTCGCGCCTCTGCTCACTGTAATCCTCCACTTCATTTTCGATATTCTGCTTGGCAGATTCAATTTTTAAATGCAGGTTCTGGCACAATTCCTCCGTTACGTTTCCACTGCCAAGTTCTGCAATCAAATTTAGAACCGGATTACTGATATAATCGGTGATCACATCATCTTCTTCCCAGTTTTTCATTCCAAGAAGGATCTTATTCCACTGTCTCGTATTATCCGCAAGCATCTGGCTGCGTGCATCCAGTTCCTCATACTGCTGCTGTTTTCCACCCAAATCACTGGACTTAAGATCTGCACTGACCTGAATCAGTTCCTGTTCGGTTTCCCCACGCACAGCAGAACGTTCTTTTATCTTTCCCTGCAGCTGCTCCTGTTTCTCTGCAATGATCTTTTTATCCTCTTCCGCGGTCTGAATTCTTGCCCGCAAATCTTCAATTCAATGCAACGGATCATTGCCTCTGCCCGGATCTTATCGGACTGCAGACGCACAAGTTCCTGCCCGGATGTCTGAATATCTGTAAGTATCTCGATTCGTTTTCTCAGATCTTCTATTTTATCTTTGATCTGCCGGTAAGAATCCAATTGTTCACTAATCGTGGCAATGGTATTGGAAGTGTTCTTTGGAAACATATAATCACGAATAAACTGTCCCGTTCCATTGGTCATTTTCAGGGCAATTGCGCTCTTTTCCATCGTAATAAAACGATTCTGATCAATATATCCAAGTATTACATCATAGAGTGTTCCCAGATAAGCCTCTTTCGAACCATAGATACGGTTGACATCCCTTTTCCACGGTTATCCTCCGATTTTGCTCTGCTACTGATCAGCTTTTTGATCTCCTGATTGGAATAGCAGACGCCCTGTTCCGTCAGATATTCAGACTCCGGCATTTTCCCGGAGTGACTGAAATACACAAATTTTTTAATCTCAGAATCTGATTTTCTTACTTCAAACGCAATTCCAATACAGGTTATAATATGGGTTCCGGTATCTTCAATTTCCAGAGCAATTACGGAACAGAAATCACAGTCTTTACGATTGGCAGATCCGTCTTTTTGTTCTCCGCGCAGATAACTTAACACACTTCTGCGATTTTTTGCATCATCCGCTGCTTTATTCAGAAAACTCGGTGAGAAACTTCCATACAAAATGACCTGGATGGCATCCATCACTGTCGATTTTCCAGATCCGCTTTTTCCACTGAACAAATTCACATATTCATGAAACTCCAGTACCTTATGATCAATGCCTCCCCAGTTGTTAAGGCACATCCTTGTAAAAACTTTTTTTGCCTGACTCAATTTATTCACTCCTCATTTCGTCTTGTGTTTCCCACTGATCCTGCGTCTTTTCCGAATACTCTGCTTCCTTTTGTTCTTCCGTTTCCCCGGTTTCTCCTTTGAACATTTCAACCAGCTCATTGATATCTGCCGCTGAACAGAAAATATTAATGGTACTGTAAATATAAATCGGGGAATCGTCTTCGAGATTTCCAATGGCACTTGGCAGTTCGATCATCTGGTGTGTTTTCATCAGGATCAATGCCTCCTGCCACTCCGGAGCGGTCAGTCTGCGCGTAATCAAGTTTGTTTCCTTTCCATATCTTCGGATCTCCGCAAGACTGGTTGTCGTGGCATGTAGTCCTTCTCCCATAATTTTATCCCGATAAATCAATTTCATAAGGATCACCAGTTTCGTTGTTAAAAGTGTCATACGCTCCGTCAGCACGCCATCTCCTGTAATCCGGAAAATATGTTCCTGCGGATCATGAACCAGTTCACAGTCAAGCACCTGCAGATAATCTGCAATAAATTCCCGATTTCTCGCACATACCTGATAGTGAGGATTATCCTTCTGGATCAGAGTAACCGGATCACACTTTGTCTGCAAAATACAGGTCTGGCGAAACAGATCCTGTATGGTTTTTCTAATATTTTCCGCCTCACTCTGCGAGATATTTTCCATGTATTCTAACATTTATTTTTCTCTCCTTTTTTTGCGTCAATCACCAGTTTTGAAAAAACAAATCCATATTCTCCTTTTAATTCTCCATCAATATGCACCGTTTCCTCCTGTTTCGTATCATCCGTTTCCTCCTGCCACAAAAACAGCAGTTTTTCAGATCTTCTACGGACTGAATCGTCTGTTCATCCGTGACAAATCTGCCATCCACGATATTTTTCTGCCTGAATTCCTGCAACTGTTTTTTCGTATAAAGCGGCTTTGGTACAAAATCGGTCATCTGAGTCTCCTCGTTGTGCTTTTCCATCGCAATCGGGTGAAATCCTGCATCCTCCGCATTTTTCCGGTTGTAAAAACTTCTATCGGTTATATTCTTAAACTGTGTTCCCACTCTGATCCGGTCACGCATTTGTTCTAACACCTGTGGGCTGTTTGCATGATGATCCAACAAATTAATTAACTTTACAATATGATCTTCATCCGAAGAGCCTTCCTGCAGAATATAATGGATTCGTGCCAGTGCACGCTTGGCAAAGACAGTTTTCTGTTCGATCAGCTTGTTATATTTTTTTTCGATCAGATCAAATTCCCGCTCCACCTGATACACAAGCTGACTGGCACTTTCACAATATTCCAGACGATACTGGTTTCTTTTTGCTGGTAACAGTTCCCTCCACAAGTCCGGTACGCTCTTTTTACAAGCTGTTCCCTTTTTGGTCATTTTCGCGAAGAATCTGGCTGACCAGTTCTTTAACTGCTTCCTTGTAACGGTAAAAGCTGTCTGTTGTCGTAAGAATTGCATATTTTTACTGTCACTGTTGTTAATTTCCTCTACCAGAACTTTCTGAATTCCAATAAAATTTTTTTTTCTGCGACAATTCCTCAAAATAGGAACGCATTCCATCCTGCATATTGGAAAGAAGCTGCCCCAGCCGTCTGGACGTCTGGAGTGCGTTTTTAAAATATCATTATTTTTTCTGTATCCGAATGATACGTAAACAAAGCACTGTAAATCGAAAGGATACTTTCCCTCTCCCGACTGTCATCTTCTGTCTGAAGCTTCTGAAACAATTCCGTAAACAGCTGGCTGTATTCCGGGAAAGAAATAATATACGTATTTAACTTTTCATCAAAATCGCTTTTTAACCATCCCCACCGAATCAAGGTATTCAATATGCCAGACGGCGAATCTTCCGGAAATAAGGTATCCGACTCGTCCTCTTCTTCTATTTCCTCATCCTCCCAGATAATCCTTGCCTTTGCAATTGTATCTGCAATAATCACACGGCATTCCTCTATCGTCAATCCAAGTGCTGTATACACTTCATTATTTTCCTCATAAATTGCCACAAGAAACTGCATATATGCATCACGGTTTTTCGTGCGAAATAGTTTATAAAATTCCTTTGGAATTTTCTTTTTTAAAATCATGAATGAATTTCCTCTTTATTTTCTACAACAGCCGTTCCTGTTCTATCGTCAGACCTGACTTAAGTATTGCTTCCTTTAATGGTTCCAGTAGTCCTGCATTTTTCCTTATCAGCTTATTTCTGGTATCTTCCTTTAATAAAATACCTGCATCCTCCCTGACTGCTAATTCAAAATCCTCCTGACTCATTTTGTATGGAAGAAGTTTTGGGAATACCTGCGCCTCAATAAACTGGAAAATACAGATTCCTCCATAATCCAGATCTCCCCAATGATAAAATTCACATTCCTCAGAAACCAGATCACAAATCGTCTTCAAAAACCGAACTTCCTTTGGAGAGAAAAAACCATGACAAAATATATAAAGAGTATCTTTTCTATAAGACATGTCCTCATAGTTTGCTTTATTTTCAATTGTCATGATTCTTTTGCAACCTGACAGGGCATACGCCATTGCATGTTCCATTGTCTGTGTATTTATAATCGTTCCATAAATCTGTGATGAAGAATCAATTACTTTTTCATCATTTATAATATACTGCAGTGTGCCTTTCCACTCAAGCGTCTGCGCATAAGAATGAATATTATGCGCATCCAGCAGTTCATCATCACTCATTTCCTCTATATAAAATGGGGATTTTTCTTTTAAAACAGACAGTATTCTATCCTCATAATTTTTTTGGAAACATTTGGAATTATGAAGGACACGCGCACTGAACACCCGTTTCCAGACGTGTTCCTTTTGATGTGCAACTGCATCTATACATACAAAAAAGGTTTCATCTTCCAGTTCTTTCTGCTCTTTGCCTCTGTTCAACAGATCCAATAAATCATCATAGTAGGAGCACAACCATTCACAATCCTGTCCTTTTCTCCGCCATTTTTCCACACGGGCAATGAGACGAAGCTGCCTTTCCCTTGGATCTTCGATTTGTTCCCTTTCACACAATTCCGGAATAATCGCAACATCATAATCAATTTTCTTAATACTTGTTTTTACATCTTTCCAATCGGGCTTAAACTTCCCCATCTTTCCCGCATTTGTCTCATTTTCAAGAATATTTGCCTGATCCAAAAGCTGTTTTCTTCCACCCACTATTTCCATAACATCCGCATCGATATACGGATGTTTCCATCCGCTGAGCATCCCCGCCCTGTAATGATCGGTATTGGTTTTATCAATGATCCAACGGGCTAAAGTTTTATGTTCCTGCTCTTTTTTCTGCCCACGTGGTCTCTCCTTTATTCCTATGATTTCATCCACAGGAAGTGCCGCGTAAAAAGCTGATGCATATCTGCCAAAAACGTAGACATAACACTTCCTGAACCTTTTACCTCTTCTTCCGTTGCTTCCTGCTGTAATGCTGCGATTGCTGTTTCAATTTTTCATTTCTTTATCTTCATATATTTAGTATAACGAAAAATTTTCCGAATTGCACCTATTATTTAAACATTTCGCATGAATCATCACCGACAAAAAGAGAACAGTGCCCCGATTTATCATCTGACACTGTTCTCTTTCTTTTGGTTTTATCCCTGTTCTCCGGATTCCGGTACATCTGTACTTACCGGTTTTGTACTATTCTGCGGCTCTACTTTTGCCATCGTAACCTTTGTTCCGTCATCCTTTACTACAAAGTTCACGGAATCAAGTCCCGATACATTCACATTGCGGTTTACCTTCGCATCGTAAGACTCTGCGTTGATAATATCTGCCAGATCAATTCCGGTTGCTTCTTTCATGCTCTCAAAGACTTTTGCCATGACCACCGGCACATTTCCGGCAATCTGATCCACCCCATTGCTGCCAGATCCGGCTCCGCATTTTCTTTGACCAGCTCCGCAAACTTCTGACGGTCGGAAACCATCTCTTCCAGACGCATCTTTCCAACGATCTCACGCACATTACCTTCAAGCACTTCACGTGCCACACTTGCTATGTACTCTGTATTTTTATTCAGAAAGTTCTCTGCTGCCAGACGCAGTTTCTCCGGATCATTACTGATCTTGACATTGACCGTGGCATCCACATTGATATTGATGTAATCCGCTGTCGGTACGGCGTTACTCGTCTTGACATCAATCGGAATCAGACGCAGATTCAGTTTATCCAGACGCTCAAAAAACGGAATCCTTATACTTGCCTTTCCAATGACAACTTTTGATTTCTTTTTTCACACCGGAAATAATGTATGCCATAAATTGTCATATTATTTTCTTATGATGTTTTCCTTAACTTAACCTTAAAAAACATAGACACTTGAAATTCTTTCCTGTTAAATCCATGAAAAATATTATAAAATAATTTGGAAAAGTTTGTAACGAAACCATCTTTTCGCCGTCTAATCTGTGTAAAAAAAGGAGGTGACCGGTTCTGAATTATGAAAAATTGTACAATTCCTATTACCTGCAAGTTTACTCTTACGTGATGACAATCGTCAAAAATCAGTCCCTGGCGGAAGAAATCACACAAAATACGTTTTATAAAGCGCTGACTGCCCGACACGGCTATAAAGGGAAATCCCGTGAATTCACATGGCTGTGCAGCATAGCCAAAAACCTTGCAGTTGATGAATGCCGCAAAAATCAAAAATATGCCTGTTTCGATGCATCTGCTGCGGAAACATCCGATGATATTGCAAACCATATTGCGGATCAGGACTCTGCGCTGCAGATTCATCTCGTACTTCATGAACTTCAGGAACCTTATAAAGAAGTCTTTCAGCTAAGAGTTTTCGGAGAATTATCCTTTTCACAAATTGGAATAATCTTCGGGAAAACAGAAAACTGGGCGAGAGTTACTTATCACAGGGCAAGATTAAAAATTAAAGAAAGGATGGACCACTATGAATCATAATCCAAACGAATGTGACATTGTGCAGGATCTCCTGCCATTATATTACGACCATGCATGCAGTCCTGCCAGCTGTGAACTGGTCAGACAGCATCTTGCTGACTGCGCTGACTGCGAAAAAATTTACGAAGATTTAGCCAATCATACCATTGACAACGTAATTGAAACCGAATCCTGCGAAATTCTGGAACGGCACGCCAAAAAAGAACGGAACCTGGCATACAAAGCCGGTATAGTCATTGCCGCCCTGCTGCTTGTTCCGATCCTTATTACCTTTATTGTATCCATGGCCGGCGGCAGCGGACTCGGCGTATTCTCTGTCGTAACCGCTTCCATGATGCTTGTCGCAGCACTCACTGTTGTTCCGCTTATTTCTTCCCAGAAACGGCTGATGAAATGTATTTTATGTGGTGTCGGTGCCCTGCTGCTGATTTTATTTTTTGTAAATGCCATGAATGGCGGAGGAGAATTTTTCTTCTGGTCCGTTCCGACTGTATTCGGACTTTCCGTTGTATTTTTCCCTCTGGTGATACGCGAAATGACATTACCGCCTGTATTATCCGATAAAAAGCCCTTATTATCATGATCTGGGATACGCTTTGGCTCTACCTGACCATATTTACCGTATCTTACCGTTCCGGATTAGGCAGTCTGAAAACCGGATGCATTGTGGCAACAGTTCTGATGATCGGTGTATGGCTCTTTTTCCTCATAATTCGCTATCTTCCGGTCAATGGTTTTATCAAAGGCGGTCTGTGTACACTTCTTTGCAGTATATGGATTACCTTCTCCAATGATGTTTGCAGTTATCTTCTGTATGATACCAGACAGCTTACCATCCGCCATGCGAATTTTTCCACCTGGACGACAGATCTCAACGTAAATGCCAACGTGTATGTCATCCTTCTTGTCGCCGGAATTCTCATCAGTGCTTTACTGATCGGAATCGGGATTGTAAAAAGAAAAAATAATTCCAACAAAGTCCATCGGATGACCAGGCTGCGTTTGCCCGACCTGTAGACGGCAAGATTGCAGCCTCTATTCCGAAAAGCTTCCATTGATTCTTATTGTATTTTCCATCCGGCGCTCTGCATCTGAAGATTTGTCATATGCCGGTAGATTCCGTTGGTGCTCATTAACTCCTCCGGTGTTCCTTCTTCCGCGACTTTTTTCTACAAATTCTTGTGTATTCATCCGAAATATTACTATTTGCCTTTTTTAAAAAATCAAATAAATCATGTGTCGAAGTGCTCATGTTCATTCCCCACCATTCTTTATATGCCTATTTTAACCATTTCACATATTCATAAATCCGTTTCAGCATTCCGTCTTTATCTTCTCCTAATTCTCCACGGATTTTATCACCAAATCCCATATATGTATTGAATCCAAGCATATATACAGCCATTGCCATAGACAGCTCGTCGTTTTCATCACCATATAATGATGCCACTTTTCTCAATTCATCAATAACCGTATCATGTGGTACTTCAACACCGCCTTCTTCATTTACAACAGAATTAATTACCTCCGGCAATGCCATACACATCTTATAAAATGCATCTTCTTCACCAGTGAGAATTGCATAAAACTGATCCATGCTCACACGGCGAATCAATCTATGCTGTACATTTTTCCCATCAACTTTTGTTGACCATTTTATATTCTGTGATTTCTTTGCAATTGCTTCAACTAACAGACACGCACAATCATCGTCTTCCAGAATCTGTCCTTGCATTTTTATATATGTTTTTGCAGAAGATGCAGAATTCATAGTATTGTGTTTGTTTTTCATTTCCACATATATTGTATGTACAATATCTCCATCTGGCATTTGTATTCCATCGGGATTTCTGTAAATAACATCCCAGCCTGCCTGCGGGACTTCGCATCCTTTGAAATAGGAAAAAATATTCTGGTGAAAATATCCTATATCATTATTATTAGACTTATCTCTCTGCCGGAAAATTTCATTATTTACAATTTCTTCCCAGCTTGTACGATACACCGATTTATCAAAAATCAGCTTAATCGGATCAATCAGATTACTATTGAATCGCTTCAAATCATACGATTCCAGTTTTTCTCCATATTTCATAATCGTTGCACGTACATGCTTCTTAAAATCTTCTTCTGATATAAAATCTAAATTCCACGCCATTTATTTTACTCCCTCTAATGATTTATGTATCTCCAACCCAATTTCATATGCTAAGTTGACAGGAACAGCATTTCCAACCTGTTTATACTGAGATTGAACACTTCCACAAAACTGCCATTCATCTGGAAATGTTTGACATCGTGCATTCTCACGTACTGTAAACGGTCTTGCTTCCAATGGATGACATCTTTCTGTTTGCTTCTGAGACGGTGAAGTCAATACCGTCAATGATGGTTCATCCAGACTCATTCTTCTAAGAATCCCTGTTCTTCCGCCTTCCATATCCCAGCAACTTTTCATATATGCTTTTGCAATCTCCGGATCAATATCCCTCCAATATCCTCCAGGTGGAACTAATTCAAATATTTTTCTTTTATTTTCCCCGTATGGCACTCCTGGTCCTTCTGGGCAATCCAATAAAACATCTCTCAAAACAGGCTTATAATCATGTTCTTTAGGAAATGAGAATGAAACTTTTCCCACTAAATCATTTCTAATTCCAACCGTGATTAGTCTCTCTCTTTTCTGCGGAACACCAAAATCCCATGCATTTAAAACTTTTTTCTGAATGGTATAACCTGCTTGTTCAAAAATACTTGTTATCGTTGTATAAGTTCTTCCTTTATCATGTGTCAGTAATCCTCGCACATTTTCAAATAAAAACATCTTTGGCTGTAATTTCTGTAAAAAGTTGCATAGTGATAAAAAAAGTGTTCCTCTCGCATCTTCAAGTCCTAATCTTTTTCCAGCATAGGAAAAAGCCTGACACGGTGCCCCTCCCGATAATAAATCCAGGTCTCCTTTTTTTTTATGCCAAAATAATCTTCCAGATCTAAACAAGATATATTAGCTATATCATCATGAATAACTCTCCAGTTCGGCCTATTGGTTTTCAAAGATTCTGCAGCATCTTTATCAAACTCTATTAGTCCCAATGGTTCAAATCCAGCTTTTTCTATCCCTAAAGCCAAACCGCCAGCTCCAGCAAACAGTTCTATGGTTGTAAATGCATCACTATCGATTTGTGGTGATTCTTCTTTTTTTATCTCTACAACATCTTCTATCTTGCAATTTAATGTAAAACATATTTTTTCTATTGATTCAAATGAAACTGGCTCATTCTTTCCTAATCGAGCTAACACATTAAAACTTATTCCTGACGCTTCCTTCAATTCTGTGCGGTTCATTTTTTATCTATCAGTAATTTCCATAATTTGTCATAACAAATCGCCATTAAAATTCCTCCAAAATCAAAAATAGTACAACTCATATTTTATCATATACCACAATTAGCAACAAGCAATTTTCTCACCATATCGTTAGATTTCCTCTTGTATGTTTCTTAACCCCTTTGCTATTTCTTCTGTTTTTTTGATAATATATTCTCATGAGTTCAGGCAGAAAGAAGGTACCTATATGTCACGTGATTCCGCTACTGTTTCAAATAATATGCGTAAGATCCACAGTAAAGATACTTCCATAGAACTATTGCTCCGAAAAGCTCTATGGCACAAAGGTTATCGCTATCGCAAAAATTATAAAGCTCTCCCTGGTTCTCCTGATATTGTTCTTACCAAATATAAAATTGCTATTTTTTGCGATAGTGAATTTTTTCACGGAAAGGATTGGGAGATTCTCAAACTCCGACTTGAAAATGGGAAAAATCCAGACTTTTGGATCAAAAAAATCGAACGAAACCGTAATCGTGATTATGAAAATGATAAAAAGCTTCTATTTCTAGGCTATACTGTCCTTCACTTCTGGGGACAAGACATTTCCAAACATACAGATGAATGTTTACAAACCATTGAAGAAGCCATTTGGGATACAAAATTTTCTGATACAACCACTATATCTTGATGATCAGACAACACTCTTACAGCAAGGGAAACTGCGCCGTTTAATTCTTATGATTGTAATTTTATGCAGTTGCTGTCTCTTTTCATTAATGAATATACAAACACAAAATATTTTTGAATTTGATTATCGAAAACAGGAATTATATCTGCTGAAACTAATCGGAATATCAAAACCAAAACATTTTATCCTAATTGCACTTGAATCATCCTATACTTACTTCATAGGCCTGTTTGCAGGATTAGGTCTTTCTAAAATACTAAAGTTTTTTATACCATATGGGAATTTTAAAAGATAGCCAGCTTGGCTGGATATTTGTACTTACCAGCAGTATTACAATCCTCATTTTTATGCTTTGCTCTATTCTTCTTACCTGTCGTGAATATGGGAAATACACAAATGAAGCTGTTGCACTAAGCAATTAGTACAACAGCTTCATTTTTTCATGATATGATTATCTTAAATTTGTATAATCCAAAAAGAAACACATGCAACTGACTCTTTTCGGTTCCTTCATTCCGGTATATATGCGGCTGATCCGTCTCGAACTTGTACACCTGTTCCTTATGAACCTCCTGTACATGATCGTGACACTCTACCGTCAATATTCCTTCAATAACTGTGAGATATTCCGCGTTTTCTCCCCATGGCTTCCGCTTGTATATACACCGCCGGGCTCCACATCGATGCGATATACTTCCACCGACTGTGAATCCTCATAAGGAAAACACGTCCATACTTTGTACTGGCCTTCCAGTTCCTTCGTTGGGATCATCGCATCCGGTGATACGAGACAAAAATCCATGCGGGGCGGATCGATCAGTTTCTGAAATTCAATCCGCAGTCCGCTTGTAATCTTTCCAAGCACACCCAATGATGGATTTGCCGTTCCCTTTTCAATCTGTGCCAGCATACTCTTACTTACACCGGTCTGCTCTGCCACCTGATCAAGACTCATTCCTTTTGACTGGCGAATCCGTTTTAAATTTTCCGATACATTATGTGATAAATAATCCATCGTCATTTCTCCACATTTCCTTTTCTTCTTATTTTACTATAAGATCATTCGCAGGTCAAAAGAAGTTCTTTCTATAAAGCTTTTTTGTATAACATCTCAATATCACATTGACGTGAGGACCGTGGATTTACTGCAATGTTTCCGCTCTTCATCGCGTCTACCGCCATGGCATCAATCTTGCTTTCAATCTCTTCCCGTGTAACTTCACCTGTTTTACTTGCCTGATTGATTGCTATGGTCAGATTCTCCGGAATGCCAATATCTGCACAAAGACTGTGGATCGCATCCACCAGCATCATCGGTTCAAAATCGTCTGAATATGCCGGAACCGGACTGATATCATTATAAATGGTCA
>VOFB01001262.1_pt1 | contig 31063 bp, 24 predicted proteins | sample 5384141 | NCBI WGS metagenome assembly VOFB01 (sample SAMN12384721, study PRJNA508395) | human gut metagenome | isolation source: healthy gut A | host: Homo sapiens | reverse complement strand
ACCAGTCGGCCAGCGGCGCCGGCGCACAGGGGATGGCCGAACTGGAAGAGCAGCACGCGACTCTGGCAAAAGGCGGCGAACCCCGTGTGGAAAAATTTGCGTATCAACTGGCTTACAACCTGATACCTCATATCGACGTCTTCACCGACAACGACTACACCAAGGAGGAGATGAAAATGTATCACGAAACCCGCAAGATCATGCACTCGGACATCGCGGTTTCCGCGACCTGCGTGCGCGTACCCGTGATGCGGGCCCACTCGGAGAGCATCTGGGTGGAAACGGAGCGCCCGATTTCGCCCGAAGAGGCACGCGACGCCTTCGCGTCGGCCCCGGGCGTCGCCGATTACGGGCAGATAGTCTTTCAGGGGAACGCGGAGCTGCGCATAGGCCCGCTGCATCTCGGATGCCACCTGCCGGGTCGAGATGTTGTATCGTTCGGCTATCTGCTGATAGGTGAGTCCCTCCCTGACGGCTCGCCTGATAGACGGCCCGTGTCAGCTCCGGCATTTTGGCGAGTTCCCGGCTGAACAGTTCGATGATTTCCGACTGGAAGAGTTTTTTGGAAAGCTCGTCGCTGCTCAGGGAGTTCAGGCTGGATTGCAGCTTCCAGTAGGCGTCTTTGGTGATCTCGTTTTTTGGCCCTGCGGAGCACCTCCTGCTCTTTGATGTGGTTGGCGCATCGGGTTCTCACGCAAAAGTAGATGTATCCCTTGATGTTTTCGGCCATATTCACCTGCTCCCGGTGTTCCCAAAGATACATGAAACTGTCCGTTACGATATCCTTCGCGATATCCGTATCGTGTACGTACCCGTATGCGATGCTGACAAAACGGTTTTTGTATTCGGAAAAGAACTTTCCGAATTCGTCCGAAGTCAGTACGGGTGTTTGTCTATCCATCTTTTATGCCGGGTAGGTTGAGGTCAAAGTTAGCATTTTTTCGGAAAAAGCGCAACTATCGTGCGGTGGTCATATTCGTCTGATGAGTGATGCACTTTGTCGCGGAGGGGGTGTCGGGTCGGTCGGTTTCATTTCGAACTTCTGCAATAAATCATGAAAGGTGCCGGCGGGGCGCCTTTTTTCGTTACAGCCTGTATGAAACCCGAAGTCGGACCTCCGGCTGCGGAGCCGGACTCGTGTGATATTGTGTCTGCAAATATAGGCAATTTTTCGGGAATGCCGATTCCGGTGCGGATTTTTGCGGAATGCCGCGGCGGATGCGTCCGGGGAGATTCCTTCCCGGAAAGTCGGGCGGGCGGAGCTTGTTCATTACGGATATCCGATTGATTTTCAGGGATGTGATTTAATAAATATTTTGCCGAATTTAATAAATAAATTTATTTGCTGAAAAATCGCAAAAATGCCTGTAAAGCCGTCGCGCCCGACTGTTTTATACTATAGAGACGGAAACAGAAAATAACGTGAATCAGGAAATTTTATACAGGTATCTTAAAGGCGATACCACGCCGCAGGAGGACTTGCAGGTCGCGGAGTGGCTGGAAGCCGATCCGGTTGCCAACCAGAAGGAACTGGACATCGTCCGCTTCGTATTCGAGGGGATGGAGTTGTACGGAAACGACGCGAGGGCCGGAGCGCTCCGGCCGCGCGGAATAGTCATTCCGTGGCGCAAGGTGTGGATCTTTGCCATGCGTGCGGCCGCCGTGCTGCTGCTCGTCTTTGCGGGCGGGTACGTCGCCCACCAGCGTACGTACGAAGCTATCTTCCGATCGGCTGACCGCGGTGCACGTTCCCAACGGCCAGCGCATCGAAATCACCCTGCCCGACGGTTCCCGCGTCTGGCTGAATTCGGGCGCCCGGATCGAATATCCGGTCGTATTCAAAAAGAATCTCCGCAGCGTGAAACTTTCGGGCGAGGCGCTGTTCGACGTGCGTCACGACGCCGAATGCCCCTTCGAGGTCGAGACCTTTGCGACCAAGATCAACGTGCTCGGAACGAAATTCAACGTAATAGCGGACGAGACCTACGACCGGTTTTCGGCGGCATTGCTGCAGGGCCGGATCAAAGTTACCAACCTGCTCGATCCGCGCAGGCAGGAGATCGTTATGAAACCCGATGATATTGTGAATCTTTCGAACGGCCGCCTGTTCGTCGAGACGATCAGGGATCCGGAGGCGCTCTGCTGGACCGAAGGTCTGGTGCGCATCAGCGGACTCCCGTTCGATGAACTGATGGCCAAGTTCGAGCAGGTGTTCGACGTCAAGATCGTCATCGCCCGGAATTCGATTCCCGACATCGGAAAAATCAGCGGTAAGATTCGTGTGAACGACGGCATCGAGAATGCCCTCCACATCTTGCAGTACGCCGCCGATTTTTCCTTCGAGAAGGATGAGGAGACCAATGTGGTGACGATCCGCTGATCCTCCGCCTGTTATTGTTTAACCTAAAACCCCGGTAAGATATGCGCATGAAAAACAACTGACGACTTGACGATCCGAATCATTTGACCGATAAAAAAAGCCTGCGGACTGGACCTCCGCAGGCGAAGATAACAGATTAAATGATTCTTGCACCCATTAACCTATTATCTTAAACTTTACAAAAGTATGAATAAAACAGTATTCTTCAAAACCTTTCGAAGACTGTTTGGGTTCGTATTGGCAATCTCTCTGAGCGCGAGTGTCTTAACCGCTCAGGCGCAGAATGCGCGCATAACCCTGAATCTGTCCGACGTGCCCATGTCGCAGGTTATGAAAGAGATTGAAAAGCAGACCCGCTATCTTTTTATCAACAAGGGCGTCGACACCGGTAAAAAGCTCTCAGTCAATCTGACGCAGAAAACGATTCAGGAAGTATTGGACTACGTGCTCAAAAATACGGATATTACGTATAAGATCGACGGCACGTACATCATTCTTGCCGAGAAAGCCGCGGAAAAACCCGTCGCCGTGACGGGAAAGGTCAGCGACGTCAACGGCGTTCCCGTCATCGGGGCGTCCGTCGTGGTCAAAGGCACGACCGTCGGCACGAGTACGGACATGGACGGAACTTTCTCGCTTCAGGTACCCCCCCCCGCGGCTACGGCCCAGCTGGAGGTTAATTTTCTGGGGTACGAACCCGTCATGGTTTCCGTCGGCAACCGGACTTCCTTCGACGTCACGCTTCACGAAGCGGCTTCCGAAATCGAGGGCGTCGTTGTCACCGCCCTCGGCATCAAGCGTCAGGAGAAGGCCCTGAGTTATAACGTCCAGCAGGTCAAGGCCGAGGACATCACCACGGTCAAGGACGCCAACTTCATGAACTCGCTTTCGGGCAAGGTCGCGGGCGTTACGATCAACGCCTCCTCTTCGGGCGTCGGCGGCGCGTCGAAAGTGATTCTCCGCGGCAACAAGTCCATCAGCCAGTCGTCCAATGCGCTCTATGTCATCGACGGAATCCCGATGTATAACTTCGGCGGAGGCGGAGGTACGGAGTTCGATTCGCGCGGCGCCTCGGAATCCATCGCGGACATCAACCCGGAGGATATCGAGTCGATGTCGGTGCTCACGGGTGCCGCCGCTGCGGCCCTTTTTACGGTTCGAACGCCGCCAACGGCGCCATCATGATCACGACGAAAAAGGGTGCAAGGCCGGCGCGCTCAAAGTGACGCTTTCGAGCAATACCGAATTCCTCGATCCTTTCGTGCAGCCGGAGTTCCAGAACCGTTACGGCACGGGTTCGAACGGCGTGAGGAGCGGTTCGGGCATTTACAGCTGGGGACAGAAGCTCCTGCCCGCGGCCCGCTACGGCTATACGCCCGCCGACTTCTTCGAAACGGGACACGTGTACACCAACGCCGTGACCGTTTCCGGCGGTACGGACAAGAACCAGACCTATTTTTCCGCCGCATCGGTCAATTCCGACGGCATCATCCCCAACAACGAATACGATCGCTACAACTTTACTTTCCGCAACACCTCTTACTTCCTGAAAGATAAACTGCGGCTCGACGCCAGCGCCAGCTATATCTATCAGAAGGACCAGAACATGACCAATCAGGGCGTATATTCGAACCCGCTGGTCCCGGCCTATCTCTTTCCGCGCGGCGAGAATTTCGCGATTTACAAGAAATTCGAACGCTATAATCCCGGCACCAAACTCATGGAGCAGTTCTGGTCGGCGGACATGGAGGGCGGCGACCTGCGCATGCAGAATCCCTATTGGATCGCCTACCGCAACCTGCGCAATACCGACAAGAAGCGCTACATGCTGTCGTTCTCGGCCAGCTACGACATCCTGCCGTGGCTGAGCGTTTCGGGACGTGTGCGTCTCGACAACTCCAATTCGCTCTATACGCAGAAACTTTACGCCTCGTCCAACACGACCATCACCGACGGCGGCAAGAACGGACACTATACCGAAGCCCGTGCCTACGATACGCAGACCTATGCCGACGTGATGCTCAACATCGACAAGACCTTCGGCGACGACTGGACGCTCAACGCCAACATCGGCGCTTCGATCAACAACATCAAGACCGATGAACTTTCGTACCGCGGTCCGATTCAGGAGAACGGCCTTCCCAATATCTTCAACGTATTCGACCTCGACGACACGAAGAAGCGCGCCGAGAAGGTCGGCTGGCACGACCAGACGCAGTCGGTCTTCGCATCGGTCGAAGTGGGTGGAAACAGATGCTCTACCTGACGGTGACGGGCCGCAACGACTGGGCTTCGCAGATCGCCGGGTCGCCCTCCAAGTCGTTTTTCTACCCTTCGGTCGGCCTTTCGTGGGTTCCCTCCTCGACGTGGGATTTGGGCAACGCCTTCTCCTACCTCAAGCTCCGCGGTTCGATCGCCTCGGTCGGCCTGCCGTTCCCGCGTTTCCTGACCACGCCGACCTACGAGTACGATGCTACCGGCAAGATATGGAAGGATAAGACGCACTATCCGATCGGCGACCTGAAACCCGAACGGACCATCACCTACGAGGTGGGTATCGACGCCCGTCTGTGGAAGAACATCAGCCTTTCGGCCTCGTGGTATTCCGCCGATACGAAGAACCAGACGTTCGACCCGGCGCTTCCGCCGTCGTCGTCCTATACGACCATCTACCTCCAGACGGGGCATGTCCGCAATACCGGCGTCGAGCTGTCGCTCGGCTATTCGAACCAGTGGCGCGATTTCGGCTGGTCGTCGAACTTCACCTTCTCGTGGAACAAGAACGAGATCATCGACTTGGCTTCCGGTGCGCTGAATCCCGTTACGGGCCAGCCGCTGAATCTTTCGGAACTCGACATCAAGGGGCTGGGCAAGGCCAAATACATCCTCAAGCAGGGCGGCACACTGGGCGACCTCTATACCACTTCGGATCTGAAATTCAACGACAACGGTTATGTCGAGGTCGATAAGGCGGGCAACCTGCTTCTCACCGACGAGGGCGACCAGATCTATCTCGGCTCCGTTTTTCCGAGCGAGAACCTCGCATGGCGCAACGACTTCCGCTACAAGGGGATCAACCTCGGCCTGCTGTTCACGGGACGCATCGGCGGCATCTGCTACTCGGCCACGCAGGCCAACATGGACCTGTACGGCGTCTCGGAAGTTTCGGCAGCCGCGCGCGATGCGGGCGGCGTGCTGATCAACGGCCGCGAGATGGTCGATGCCCAGAAATGGTATCAGGCTATCGGTTCGCAGTCGGGACTTCCGCAGTACTACACCTATTCGGCCACGAACTTCCGCCTGCAGGAGCTGTCGCTGGGTTACACGCTGCCGCGCAAATGGTTCCGCAACAAGATGGGACTCACCGTCTCGTTTGTGGGCCGCAACCTGTGGATGATCTACTGCAAGGCTCCTTTCGACCCCGAAGCCGTGGCTTCGACGGGGCTGAGCTATCAGGGCATCGACTACTTCATGATGCCGTCGCTGCGCAGTCTGGGTTTCAACGTGAAATTTGAATTCTAAACCATGAACAGCATGAAAAAGATAAATGCATACATGCAGCTACTGCTGCTTTCGGTAGTGCTGCTCAGCATTTCGTGTACGGGCGATTTCGAGAACATGAATCGCAATCCGAACGAGGTGACCGACGGGCAGATGGATGCCCTGAACTACAAGATCGGCACGAAATTCCAGTCGCTGCAGGGACTCGTGGTTCCCGTGCAGGAGCATATGTACCAGTTCAACGAAAGCCTGTCGGGCGGTCCGTTCGGCGGCTATATCGGAGCGACGGTAGACAGCTGGCTCACGAAGTTCGAGACCTTCAATCCTTCGGCCGACTGGCGCAAATGGCCGTTCGCCAACGTGATTACCGAGACTTACACGCCGTGGCGCGGCATCGTCACCGGTACGGACGATGAGGTGGCCGTCGCTTTCGCCAAACTGTTGCGCGTGGCGATCATGCACCGCGTGACCGACTCCTACGGGCCTATTCCCTATTCGAACCTCGAAACCAACGAGTCGATTACGGTGAAGTACGACAAGCAGGAGGAGGTCTATATGAAGATGTTCGGGGAGCTGGACGAGGCGATCGCCGCCTTCGCCGCCAATACGACGCTTCCGGCCGAGGCTTTCAGCCGCTACGACCGGGTCTACGGCGGCAATATCGCCCAGTGGCTCAAATATGCCAATTCGCTCAAGCTGCGCATGGCGATGCGCCTTAGCGAAGTGAAGCCCGACGTCGCCCGGACGAAGGCTGCCGAAGCCATCGCCGCAGGCGTCATCACGGCCAATGCCGACAATGCGGCCATGCACGCCGCCGAGAACCGCACGACGCTGATCTACAACGACTGGGGCGACCACCGCGTCGGCGCCGACATTCTCTGTTACATGACCGGCTACGAAGACCCGCGTCTCGAAAAGATGTTCCTGCCCAACGACAAGGGCGATTACGTGGGCATCCGCATCGGCATCGACGTCACGAGCAAATCGCAGGCGCAGGCCAAGTATTCAAACATGATCGTTACCAGTTCGACGCCTTACCTGTGGATCAACGCGGCGGAGGTGGCTTTCCTCAAGGCCGAATACGAGCTGCGCTGGGGAACGAAGGATGCCGCCAAGGCGCTCTACGAGCAGGCGATCCGCCTCTCGTTCGAGGACAAGGGCGCCAAGGACGCCGACGCCTATATCGCCGACAAGACCAGAAAACCTGCGGCCTATAACGATCCGCTGGGCAATTACAGCGCGACCGCCCTGAGTTCGATCACCATCGCATGGGAGGACGATTCCGCCGAAGGCGCCGACAAGGCGGCCATCAAAGAGCGCAATCTGGAGCGTATCATCACCCAGAAATGGATCGCCATCTTCCCGTTGGGGGTCGAGGCGTGGTCCGAGCACCGCCGCACGGGGTATCCGCGCCTGCTGCCCGCCGTCGAGGACAAGTCGGGCGGTACGGTGGATCTGGCTCAGGGCGCCCGCCGTCTGCCTTATCCCGTCGAGGAATACGACAAGAACAACGCCAATCTTCAGGAAGCCGTACAGATGCTTAACAGCGAGTCGCAGGGCAGCCGCAAGGGCGACGGTATGGGCACCCGCGTATGGTGGGACGTGAAACCTTATAACAACTAAACGCTATGAAACAGCACAGAATAATACGTTTCTCCGGTTTGTTCCTGCTCCTCGGCGTACTCTTCGGCCTTGCCGCCTGCAATGACTGGACCGAGATGGAGGCCGTGGACAACAACGTGAAGAAACCGTGGGAGCAGGACCCGGCCTTGTGGGCGGAATATACGGCCGCTCTGCGGGACTATAAAAGAGCGAGCATTTCATCGTCTACGCCCGCCTGCACAACTCGCCCGAACCGGCGGCCAGCGAGAAGGACTTCATGCGCTGCCTGCCCGATTCGCTCGATATCGTGGCGCTGACCAATGCCGACAATTTCTCGCGTTACGATGCCGAGGATATGGCCGTCATGCGCGAGAAAGGCACGAAAGTGCTCTGGCAGGTGGACTATGCCGGACGTGCCGCCGAATTCGCCGACGCCGCGAAACTGGGCGCATGGCTCGACCGGGTCGTGTCGTCCGTCGCCGCCAACGGCATGGACGGCTATTCGTTCACCGGGATTCCCAACGCCGGCGATCCGGCAGCGGTGCAGGCCGCAGCGCTGATCGTCTCGAAGCTCTCGGCCGACGAGAGCAAGCTGCTCGTCTTCGAGGGCAATCCGCTCTTCGTCGCCGAAGCGGACCGTGCGAAGGTGGATTATTTCATCCTCGACACCGAGAAAACCGAAGATGTCGGCGACGTGAAGCTGCAGATACTCAACGCCACGGGTTACGCGGCCGTTCCGGCTTCGAAACTCCTGCTGGCGGCCGAGGCCGGAGCGCCCCTCAAGGACGAAGACCGCGTGGAGTATGCCGCTGTCGAGGAGATGTCGCGCCGCGTGATAGCCTACGGTCCGTTGCGCGGACTGGGGGCCTACAACATCGGCAACGACTACTACAATGCGGACATGAACTACAAAATGATCCGTCAGGCCATCCAGACGCTTAATCCTTCTAAATAACCGACGCTATGAAATTAATACATAAATATCTCATACTGGGCGTTGCGGCAGCGGGTGCCTTTACGGCCTGCGATAACTATGATGCCGATGACCACAAGTTCGACAATGTCGTGTACCTCGACGTGTCGAAGACCGACGAGGTGCAGCCGGCCACCTTCAGCAACAATACGCCCACGGTCGAAAAGCCGATTCAGGCGACGCTGGCCTATCCCGAAGGGCAGGACGTCGCGGTGTCGCTCACGGTGGACCCGTCGCTCGTGGCGACCTACAACGCCCGCTACGGTTCGGACTGGAAAATGCTCGACGCGAAGTATTACGAGCTGTCGTCCGACAACGTGACCATCCATGCCGGCAAGACCGCGTCGGAGGTGGTGACGCTCCGCCTGAAAGGGCTGATGGGCGAAGGCGAACAGCAGACCGGCGCGCTGCCCATCGACGAGACCTATCTGCTGCCGGTGCGCATCTCCCATTCGTCGATGTCGGTGCTGAAAGGCTCCGAGGCCGCCTATTATGTCGTCAAACGCTCTTCGGCCATCACCGTCGCGGCGCAGCTTACGGACAACTGGATCGAATTCCCGTCGCTCGACAAGTACGGCGACAACAGCATGCCGTGGAATAAACTCCGGGCCATGACCTACGAAGCGCTGATCTACATCGACGATTTCGCGCTGACCGACATTCAGGGCAATCCGGTGAGCATTTCGACCGTGATGGGCGAGGAGGACTATGCGCTGCTGCGTATCGGCGACACGAATTTCGAGCGCGAACAGCTGCAGTTCGACGGTTCGGGCGTCGGATTCGGCAAATTCCCCGGACGCGACAACACGAAGGTCCTCCAGAAGGGTTACTGGTATCACGTCGCCTGCACTTACGACCAGAACACCCGCGTCGTGCGTGTCTATGTCAACGGCAGGATACAGAGCGAGGGGACCGAGATGGGGCCGGCCGCACTGGACGACAAGAACTTCATCCATCTGGCCCGCCGCGCGCTGTACGACCTGTGGGACAACGAGACCGATCCGGGCAAGAAGGATCAGTACAAGACGCTCGGCTACGATACCTACAGCGAAGCCCGCCAGTTCTTTATCAGTTATTCGTACAACGACTACCGTCCGCTGAACGGCAAGATCGCCGAGGCGCGCGTCTGGTCCGTCGCCCGCACTCCCGAACAGATATGGGAGAACATGTACAACGTCGAGAACCCGAAGGACGACCCGACGCTGCTCGGTTACTGGAAATTCAACGACGGCAAGGGCAATACGGTGAAGGATTACTCGCGCTACGGCAACGACGGTCAGGCGAAATACGACCTGAAGTGGCCCGACGGCATCGAGATTCCGAAAATTAATGAAGTGGAGGAGTAAATTATGAAGACGCAAAAGATACAGAATTTATTAGTAGTGACGCTTTTTGCTGCGCGGCGGCGCTCGCGGGCCTTACGGCCTGCGACGCCGACCCCGTGGAACGCGAAGGAGGCAAACTGCCCGACAAGGACGGGCTTGAGAATACCTACGGCATGCTGCGCAGTACCCGGAGCGTCCGGGACGAGGTGCGCGTATTTCTGACCGAAGGCAACGGATTCGTGACCGATAACTTCTATTATCAACTCACCAGGCCGCTCGGATCGGCGCTGTCCCTCGAAGCGGCCGTGAAAGCCGGGGAGGGCGAGACGGAACGCACTCTGCTGCCCGAAGCCAATTACGACTTTCCCGACGGCAAGAAGCTGGACATTGCAGGCGATGCCCAGCATTCGGCGCTCAAACGTATCCGTTTTTTTGCCGAGAATCTTGCTCCGGGCGAGTATTACCTGCCCCTGACGGTCGCTGCGGACGCTGCGGACGCTGCGGATGCCGAACGGCAGACTGTCAATTACCTGCTTACGGTCCGCGGTCTCCAGATGGGTGAGTACAAACTTCAATCAGGAACAGGTGTTCACGGTATTTTACCTCAATACCGCTCTGTATCAACCCTTGCTCGTAGATGAATACCTGATGTCCAAACTGGACGAAAATTGGGAAAATGCATGGCCGGAACGACCCGACGGTACGAGAACCATCGGCGATATTGTAAATCTGCGTACGGTCGTACTCGATTACGACGCTGCAACGTCGCGGGCTTTACTGAATCTGGGTGCCGACATGCGCTATGTCCTCGGCCATGCGACCAAGTATATCCGTCCGTTGCAGGATAAGAGGCCGCAAGGTCTGCATCAGCATCGAAGGCGGCGGCAAGGGATTGGGATTCTGCAACCTCACCGATGCGCAGATCGCCGATTTCACGGCGCAGGTGAAGGCGGTCGTTACCGAATACGGACTTGATGGCGTGAATTTCTGGGACCGGAATTCCGGTTACGGCAAAGAGGGCATGCCGGCGATGAATACGACGTCGTACCCCAAACTGATCAAAGCCGTGCGCGAAGCGCTGGGCGACGGACTGCTCGTAACGCTTACCGACCATATGGAGCCTACCGAATATTTCTGGGATACTGCGGCTATGGGCGGCATCGAGGTCGGCAAATACCTCGACTATGCGTGGTCCGGCTATCTGGATAACTCCAAAGACATGCAGATCGTCGATCCGTGGCATCAGGGCGCCGCGTTTGTTTCGGCGGAATGGCCCCGCAAGCCGATCGCAGGACTCGCTCCCGCCAAATACGGATGCGTCAATATGCCGTGGTATACGGGAGAGGCGGAAACAACCCCGACTGAGCGAATCGCACCTGTCTTTCTCTGGCGCGATGCCGGCTATAAACAGAGCAATATTCTGGTTTTCGAAGAGATGCGCACGGTTCTTCAGGACAAATACGAAAGTACATGGACCAGCAGTATCACGGATGGATATAAATTCTTTGCTGACGACGGAGTCTACCTTATCGACGAAAGCCCTTGGGGGTAAGAATTACTTCTCGGAAAATGAGTATATGTTCGATGCTATTAAGCTGGGAGAGTTAGCGGATGGTAGGCGCGGATATAATAAATGGACAAAAGATTGGTAATGAATGAAGTCGGAAAAATGCCGGAAAAGTTCCGGCAGAATTATAAAACCTTTAAAAACTTTATGCGTATGAACAAACCCCAAGATCAAATCCCTCCTTGCAACAACGCTCCCGCCAAAGGGGGAAAATCAATTACTAACTTAAATTGTGGAAGCCATATGGTTTTTACGGCAGAAACAACGCTGCAACCGGAGTGTTGCAGCGTTGTTTGCGGCGTAAGGCGTGTTTTGCGCCGGGGCTTCTTTACGGAAGAGCCGGCGATTCGGCGGCCGTCTGACCGCCGGATTCAGGGCGTCAGATTTTGTCCAGCTCCACAGTGAAGTGCCGCAGGATCGGCGCCTCGAACGTGATGCGGTAGCCGGTGGTGATTTCGGCGCGGCGTTCGTAGGTGTTGCGGCAGGCGGCGGCGATCACGCGGATGTGGTTGTCCGAATAGACCCGGCGCGGGATGGCCAGACGCAGCAGTTCGAGCCGCGGATAGCGGTTCTCGTGCGTGTCGGGGTCGCGGTCGGCGAGGATCGAGCCGATCTCCACGCCGCGGATGCCCGCTTCGAGGTAAAGCTCCACGGCGAGCGTCTGGGCGATGAACTGCTCCTTCGGGAGGTTGGGCAGCACCTTTTTCGCATCGACGAAGATGGCGTGTCCGCCTGCCGGACGCTGGTAGGGGACGCCGTATTCGTCGAGCAGGTCGCCCAGCAGTTTGACCTGACGGATGCGGGCGTCGAGCTGTTCGAATTCGGTGTTCTCGTCCAATCCCACGGCCAGCGCGTCCATGTCGCGGCCCGACATGCCGCCGTAAGTCACGTAGCCCTCGAACATGATGCTGAAGGTCATGGCCCGTTTGTAAAGCTCCTCGGAGCGCATGGCCACGAAGCCGCCCATGTTCACCACGCCGTCCTTCTTGGCCGAGATGGTCATGATGTCGGCATAGGTGTAGATTTCGCGGACGATCTCCTTGATCGTCTTGTCGGCGTAGCCGGCTTCGCGGGTCTTGATGAAGTAGGCGTTTTCGGCGAAACGGGCCGAGTCGAGCAGCAGGGGCACTCCGTAACGGCGGCATACTTCGGCCGTCTCGCGGATGTTGCGCATCGACACGGGCTGTCCGCCCGCCGTGTTGTTGGTGATGGTCAGCACCACGCACGGAACCTTCTCGCGCGGGTTCTCGCGCAGGAGCTTTTCGAGCTTGGCGATGTCCATTTCGCCTTTGAACGGCAGCTCCTTCTGGGTGTCGGCCGCCTCGTCGATGGTGCAGTCCACGGCGTGGCAGCGGCGGAACTCGATGTGTCCCTTCGTGGTGTCGAAATGGGAATTGCCCGGCACGATGTCGCCCTCTTTGAGCAGCGCCGAGAAGATGACGTTCTCAGCGGCGCGCCCCTGATGCGTGGGCAGGAAGAAAGGCATGCCGAAGAGCCGGGAGATGGTCTCCCTGAGCCGGAAATAGGACGATGCGCCGGCGTAGCTTTCGTCGCCGGTCATCATGGCCGCCCACTGGCGGTCGCTCATCGAACCCGTTCCCGAATCGGTCAGCAGGTCGATCGTGACCTGATCGCTGCGCAGTTTGAAGAGGTTGTAGCTGGCTTCGCGGATCCATGCTTCGCGTTCGGCGCGCGTGGAGGTGCGGATGGCCTCGGTCATTTTGATCTTGTAGGGTTCTGCATACGGAAGTGTCATACAAAAGAGCGTTTTAGGTTGTAATTTGTTGTTCGTATACTCAAAATTACGAAAATATTTTGAGATCTTTGGTATCGGTATTATATTTGTGAAAGCCGGTGTGTATTTTTAATTCTTTCGCGCTATGAAAAGTATCGTTGCACCGTCTGCGAGTATTTTACGACCCGGCGCTGGGTGATCCCGAAAACGGCATCGCTCCCGGCACGGCATTCGACGATCTGCCCGACGGTTGGATATGCCCGGTCTGCGGCGAAGGCAAATGGGCCTTCGAACCTCTCGAAGAACAATAAAAAACGACGAAGACTATGTTAAACCTCATTGTTTCACTATTAATTTTACCGCTTATGGCAACAGACACTGCAAAACAGGTGCGCTTCACTCCGAAGGACCTGCCTTACGCTTATGACGCGCTCGCACCGCAGGTCTCCGAAGAGACGCTGCGCTTCCACCACGACAAGCATTACGTGGGATACGTGAATAAACTCAACGAACTGATTGTCGATACCCCCTATGTCGAGCAGCCGCTGGAGGATATCGTCGTTTCGGCCGACGGCGCGATCTTCAACAACGCCGCGCAGATGTGGAACCACGAATTCTTCTTCGACGAACTTTCGCCCAAGGCGCAGACCCGTCCCACGGGCGCGCTGCAGAAGGCCATCGACGAAAATTTCGGATCGTTCGACCAGCTGAAGGCCCAGATGGAGAAAGCCGCCGCAGGGTTGTTCGGTTCGGGCTGGGTATGGCTCGCGGAGGACAAGTCGGGCAAGCTGGCGATCGTCAGCGAGCAGAACGCCGGCAATCCGCTGCGCTACGGCATGAAGCCCCTGATGTGCTTCGACGTTTGGGAGCATGCTTACTATATCGACTCCGCAACCGATCGTTCCGACCAGCTGAAGAGCCCAAGAAATAGGGGTTCCAGGGCCGCAACGGCGTTTTTTTAAAAGATTTATGTTTAAAAAGTTGTGCATATTATTGATATTTAGTAAATTAAATGAGATCAAACATTTAATAGACAAATATCGTATGCACAACTTATATGCAATATTCGCTAAATTACTGAACATATGCAAACAAATTGCCGGCAATTTAGTCAATGAATCTGGGAATGTGCCAAGACGAGGAGTCGTCCCTAAATTCTCAGACCTTGAAGTAGTGGCTTTGAACATGGCATCAGAGGCTGTTGGTATTGACAGTGAGTCGCTGTTATTTGCAAATCTACAGGAATATAGAGTTGAAATACCCAACCTTATTTCCCGCCGACAATACAATGACAGACGTAAAATAACTTCCTCCCTATGTAATGCAATCCGAGAAAGAATGGTTGCTAAAATGGATGGTGGTGAAGACTATTTCTGTATTGATTCGAAACCGATAGAAGTATGTCGTATTGCCCGTTCCAAACGTTGCAGTATGGGAAAGAAGGATTTTAGTAAAGCACCTGGGGTAGGCTACTGCGCATCACAAAGCATGTATTACTATGGGTATAAACTCCATGCAGTCTGTGGGTTAAGTGGTGTCATCCACTCCTTTGACCTCACTAAGGCAAGTGTGCATGACATTCATTACCTGAAGGATGTGAAAGTGGATTATAGTAATTGTACAGTCATAGGGGACAGAGGATATATAAGTGCCCAAGTGCAATTGGATCTGTTTGAAACTGCCAATATCAGATTGGAGGTACCATACAGATGTAATCAAAAAGAATGGAAGCCAACATTCCCAGCTTTTGCCAAAGCGAGAAAAAGAATTGAAACCCTATTCTCGCAATTGTGTGACCAGTTTATGATTATAAGGAATTATGCGAAAGATACAGATGGATTGTTTGCCCGGATTATCGGGAAGATTAGCGCACTTACAATGAAAAGCCTATTGGCAGAGTTAAATATGCGCTATTTTAATTCCGAAAAGCCTATTGGCAGAGTTAAATATGCGCTATTGGCCGAGGATTTGGTGTCCGATACCTTTTTGAAAATCTGGGAGAGCCGTACGGAGACGACGCCCCGGAATCTGCCCGCCTATCTGCTTACCGCGCTCAAGCGCAAGTGTCTGGACTATCTGCGCGACCAAGCCATTCATCTCAGAATTCAACAGAACATGCACCAGACCAGTGCGCGCGTGGTCGGAGAGCGTATCGCGCGGCTCGAAGCCAACGATCCCCAGAACCTGATGATGTCCGAGGCGCTCGCCATCATCGAACGCGAACTGCGGCGGATGCCTGAACAGCGGCGTTATTAAAAATATTTATTTGCGGGATTTTGCGATTTTTCGCAAATCCCGCATTGTCGTGCGTCAATATAGCAACTTATGGAAAAGGAAACATTATATCGCTATGTGGCGTGCCAAGCATCGCCTGAGGAGGAAACGGCCGTGCTGACGTGGCTGGAGGCCGATCCTGCACATGAATCGGAACTCGCAAAGGTGCAGCGGCAGCACGATCTGGTGGCTTTGAGCGCTCCGCTCATCAACGAACTTTACGCCAAGGACCGCAGGCGCCGTTTCGGCTCCGTCCTGCGCCGGTGGAGCGCGACGGCAGCGGCAGTCGTACTGCTCGCCTTCGGCGGTTATTATTTTCACGCCGCACGCGATTTCTCACGGCAGGGCGAGCGGCTGCTGTCGGTCTCCGTACCCTACGGACAGCGCGTCAGCCTGACGTTGCAGGACGGCACCTCGGTATGGCTCAACGCCGGAACGACGCTTCGCTATCCGGCGCTCTTTACGGGGCGCGAGCGCCGTGTGGAGATCGACGGCGAAGCCCGGTTCGAGGTGATGCACGATGCGAAACATCCCTTCATCGTCCGGACATACGCCTGCGACGTCGAGGTGCTGGGCACGAAATTCAATGTCGTGGCCGAAGAGGAGAACGGACTCTTTTCGACGGCTCTGTTCGAAGGCCGCGTCGCCGTTTCCAGCCGGCTCGTTCCCGGCGAACGACTGGTGCTGGAACCCGACGAGATGGTGACGCTCGAAGGGAAGCATCTCTGTCTCGCGCAGATCGACAACGATGAGGAATATTTGTGGACGAACGGAATCATCAGCCTGACCGATCAGTCGTTCTCCGAGCTGATGCACCGCTTCGAAAAGACCTTCGGCGTCACAATCCGTATCGAGCGCGAACCGTCGATCCGTATCGGACAGGGTAAAGATCCGGCAGTCGGTAGGCATCGACAATGCGCTTCAGGTGCTGCAGCGGTTTGCCGATTTCGAGTACGAGAAGGACGAACAGAACAACACGATAACCATCCGATAAACTCAGTCTAACCTTAAAAACGACCGGCCTATGAAGTAATCCAAGTTTGTGAGAAACTGTATACTATGATTGTCGGAACCTCAGAAAATGGCCTGTGCGGATGGTAGCACATCGCACAGGCCGGGGTTCAAGCAAACCTCCTACTCAAACCTAAAGTACAAATTTATGAATAAAACATTTATCAGACAAGCGAAAAGGTCATTTACTTTTTTATTCATGCTTGGTCTTTGCGCTATCTGGTCCCCGGGCGGCGGCCCAGAACCGCAGCCTGCCCCAAGTTACGATCCGGATGGACCGTGTCCCGATGTCACAGATCATGTCCGAGATCGAACGGCAGACCAAATATCTGTTCGTTACGGGTTCGGATGTCAAGACCGACCGTATCACAAGCCTCGATGTTACGGCGGTGCCGCTTACGGAAGCCCTGAACCGGATGGTGGCGGGTGCGGACCTGACCTACGACATCCGTTCGCTGAGCATCATCGGCCGGCATGGGCGGAGCCTCGAAGGTTGTCATGCGAGGCACGAAATCCATTTCACAGTCTTCGAATGCTCTTTATGTAATCGACGGCGTGCCGATGTTTACCAAGGCGATGGACGGCGGCACGGAGTTCGCGTCGCAGGGTACGACCGATCCCATCGCCGACATCAACCCCGAGGACATCGAGTCGATTTCGGTGCTGACAGGTGCCGCGGCCGCGGCATTGTATGGCTCGGACGCCGCCAACGGTGCCATCGTCGTCACGACTAAGAAGGGACAGGTCGGACAGCTCTCCGTCACCGCGACGGCCGGTGTTGAGATCATGAGCCCGCTGGTGCTGCCTGAGTTCCAGAACCGTTATGGCACGGGCAACCTTACTACGCCGATCAACGTGGCCAGTTACAGCTGGGGCAAGCGGCTCAACCGCGCCAACCGATACGGCTACGATCCCCGCGAAGACTATTTCCGTGCTGGCGTAGTCAATTCCGAGAGCGTTTCGCTTTCGACCGGAACGGAGAAGAATCAGACCTATTTCTCAGCCGCGGCCATCAATTCCGACGGTATCGTGCCCAACAACAGCTATGACCGCTACAACTTCACTTTCCGCAACACCACCTCTTTTCTGAACGACAAGATGAGACTGGACGTAGGAGCCAGTTACGTACTGCAGGAAGACTGCAACATGATCAATCAGGGAACCTACAACAACCCTCTGACGGGAGCCTACCTCTTCCCGCGCGGCGATGACTGGGCGGATATCGAAATGTACGAGCGCTACGATCCCATAGACAAGATTTCGAAACAGTACTGGCCGATGGGCGACGGCTCCATCACCATGCAGAACCCCTACTGGGCGAACTACCGCAACCTGCGCGAGAACCGTAAGGATCGTTACATGCTCAACGCGGCGCTGTCGTACGACATCCTCGACTGGCTGAATGTCTCGGGTCGCATCCGTCTCGACAACTCGCACAACACCTATACCGAAAAGATGTATGCGTCGTCGAACGTGCAGCTCACCGAGCAGTCTGCCAACGGCCTTTACGGCGTCACCAAGACGATGGATCGTCAGGTTTACGGCGACGCCCTGCTCAATATCAACAAAACGTTCGGTGACGACTGGTCGTTGCAGGCCAACATCGGCGCTTCGTTCTCGGATATGAAGAACGACGCTCTGAAGATCCGCGGTCCCATCGCCGACGGTACGTCGGGCGAGAAGCAGGGGCTGGCCAACGTTTTCAACATTCAGAACCTAAGCAACTCGACCAAGACCGTCCGCAAGCAGGAGGGCTGGCGCGAACAGACGCAGTCGATCTTCGCTTCGGCCGAGGTGGGCTACAAGGGCACCTACTACCTGACCCTCACGGGCCGCAACGACTGGCCGTCGCAGCTGGCGGGTCCGCATTCGAATGCCAAGTCGTTCTTCTATCCTTCGGTCGGACTTTCGGTCGTGTTGTCGCAGCTCATTCCTAACATGCCCGAAAATCTCTCCTATATCAAGTTGCGCGGTTCGTTCGCCTCGGTGGGCGTCGCCTTCGAACGCTACATTGCCAACCCGCTCTATTCGTGGAACGAAAGCGGCCTGTCGTGGAACACGCAGACGCAGTATCCCGCCTACCACCTCAAGCCCGAGCGCACCAAGTCGTTCGAGGTGGGGTTGACGATGCGCTTCCTCAAGCACTTTAACCTCGATTTCACCTACTACAATTCGCATACGTCGAACCAGACCTTCGACCCGCAGATCTCGGGCGGCACGGGTTTCTCCAAGATCATCATCCAGTCGGGTAATGTCCGCAACCAGGGTATCGAATTGGCATTGGGCTACCGGAATACCTGGCGCGACTTCACGTGGGATACCAACTACACCTTGTCGACCAACCAGAATAAAATCGTCTCACTGGCCAACAACGTTATCAACTACGCCACGGGTGAGCGCTTCTCGATCGACCGGCTCAATATGGGCGGTCTGGGCGACGCGCTGTTCCTGTTGCAGGAGGGGGGTACGCTGGGTGATCTCTACTCCCGCCGCGATTTGCGCTACGACGAGAACAACGCCATTTACATCGACGAGAACGGAAATGTGGCTACGGAGACGATTCAGGATGTAAAAAAATACGTCAAGCTGGGCAGCGTGCTGCCCGACGCCAACATGTCGTGGCGCAACGACTTCCGGTGGAAGAACCTGAACTTCGGTTTTATGGTTGCGGCCCGTTTGGGCGGCATCGTCTATTCGCGTACGCAGGCTATGCTCGACCAGTACGGCGTGTCAGAGGCTACGGCCGCGGCGCGCGATGCCGGAGGTGTGACGCTCAACGGCGGCGACGTGGTGGATGCCTACACCTGGTATTCGGCCATCGCGGGCGGCAATTCCATCCCGCAGTTCTACACCTATTCGGCTACGAACGTGCGCTTGCAGGAGGCTTCAATCGGCTACACGATTCCCCGCGAAGTGCTGCGCAACGTCTGCGAGATCACGGTTTCGATCGTGGGCCGCAACTTGTGGATGCTCTACAACAAGGCTCCGTTCGATCCGGAAAGCATCGCGACGACGGGCAACTACTATCAAGGTATCGACTACTTCATGATGCCGTCATTGCGCAACGTGGGATTCAATCTCCGTTTCAAATTCTAAAACAGCGACACGATGAAAGACAAAATGATAAAAGCGGCGCTCTCCTTCGCAGTCTTGTGCGGGTTGGGCGCATGCACCAAGAATTACCTCGACATCAACAGCAATCCCTATGAGGTGGACAAGGAGCAGATGGAGGCCAAGGACTACGCCATCGCCTCGGGACTCTCTGCCATGTTCGGTACCGTCGTCTCGACGGATGTCAATACGGCGCAGTTCACTGACTGTCTGCTAGGCAGTACGCAGGGCGGTTATTACGCTGATGCGAACAACGGCTGGACGAACACCATTTCCAAATACAACCCGACCGACAACTGGACGAACGTGTTCATGTACAGCGACAAAGTCATCCCGCAGCTGTACAGCAACATGTCGAACGTAGAGGGTATTTCGGAGGATCCGCTCGTTCTGGCCATCCTCAAGATTGTGAAGGTCTGCGTCCTGAACCGTGTGACGGACACCTATGGGCCGATTCCTTATTCCGAGATCGGAAGCACCGGTAAGATCCAGGTGGCCTACGATGACCAGCCCAAGGTCTATTCGCAGATGTTCGATGAATTGGACGAGGCGATCGCCCTGTTGGACGAGAACATCGACCGGAGTATCACGAGTACGACCGACCAGGTCTTCGACGGCACAGCCGTGAAATGGTGCCGTTTTGCCAACTCGATGAAGCTGCGGCTGGCCATGCGGGTGGTATACACCGATTTCGTAAGCTCGAAGGGCCTCTCTCCGCAGCAGTTGGGCGAACAGGCCGTGGCGCACTCTGTCGGTGTCATGCAGTCGAACGCAGACAATGCGCAGCTTTCGTCCCTGGCCTTCGGCAAGGACGGCAATCCGCTCTATACGGCATGCATGTACAACTCCCCAGCTGGGTCGGTGACGGGCGGCGATTCGCATGCTGCAGCTGACATCATCTGCTACATGAACGGTTATGAGGATCCACGCCGCGAGAAATATTTCAGCAAGGCGCAGTTCTCCGGGGACAACGCTCCTGAGTATGTGGGCATGCGTCGTGGTATCGCCATTCCAGCGCTCAGCACTGTGGGGCTGCTCTATTCAGGCGTCAACTTCGTAGACGGCATGGCTACTCCGTTGCAGTGGACGGTCAGGACAAAATGTCCACCCGTCTGTGGTGGGATTGCAATCCCCGGATTCGCTAACCTATAAAACCGTCAAACTATGAAAATCAACATCAAAGATATTTCTCTGCCCCTTGCAGCCGTGCTTTTCATGGTCGGCTGCCACGAGGCCGTCGAGCCAGAGGCGATCGACGTGAACTATTCGTCATTCGAGGAGACGAATCCCGAATTGTATGCCCGGTACATGCAGGCGCTCCGGGAGTACAAGGCCGGTTCGCACAAGGCGGTGTTCGTTACGATGACCGTTCCCGAAAACGGCGCCGCTACGACCCATCGCACGCAGCATTTCACGGCGATACCCGACAGCGTCGACTTCATCGTGGTGAACCCGGTTCCGGCCGTGCTCTGCCAGACGCTTGTCGATGAAATCCGGAAAGTGCATGAGAAGGGGAACCCGCATCCTCTTCAATATCGACCTGCAGACATTCGAAAACGACTGGACGCAGGTGCTGAAGGAGGACCCCACGCTCAGCGAGGACGATGCGCTGGCTTATCTCGGCGGCCGTGTCGGCGAGCAGATCGCGCTGGTAGACCGCTGGGGCTACGACGGCTTCATCTTCACCTACACGGGCAAGGCCGTAGGCAGCATGCAGGACGAGGCGCTGGCCGTCTATACGGCCCGTCAGGAAGCGCTCTTCGCTCCGATCCGCGCTTGGCACGAGGCTCATCCCTCGCATGCGCTCGTCTTCCGCGGCTTCACCGGAGCCGTTACGGAGGCGAATATGCCGCTGCTGGACGAGTGCGCCTACATCATCCTGCCGACCAATGACGTGAAGACGCTCGACGAGATGTCGTTCTCGGCTCTTACCGCAGTCAGCGTTGCCGGCGTGCCGGCCGACCGTCTGATCGTGACGGCCCAGACCACCCGTCCCGGCGACGACAAGAAGGAGTTCGGTTATACCGGCATGGTCGATGCCTTCGGCGATACGGTCGAGGCGATCGAGGCTTGGGCCGGATGGGTGACGCTCCCTTCGCCGGGCTATACCCGTGCAGGGCTGCTGATCGAGGATGTCCAGTACGACTATTACAACCCCGCCAAGGTGTGGGCCAAGACCCGCGAGGCAATCGGCATTATGAACCCCTCCATCTAAAAACTGACAGCCATGAAATACAACAAATGCTTATTGGTTCTCTCGGCGCTCGCCGCAGTCGCTTTCACCGGCTGCAAGAACGAGGATGTCGAGAAGCATCGTTTCGATAACAAGTTCTATATCACCTCGACCATTCTGTCCGACGACCTGCTGATCAAGAGCGACACGCCGGGATATACCAAGACGATCGAGTCGCGTCTGGCCAAGCCTGCCGCGCAGCAGGTCGCCGTGACGATCGGGGCCGATCCGTCGCAAGTAGCCGCCTACAACATGATCTATGGCGACAACGCCGTGGCGCTTCCCGCCGAATGCTACGAACTCTCTTCCAACCAGATCGACATTGCGGCCGGTCAGGTGAGCGGCGACGCGATAGAGATCGTGTTCAAGGATATCAACACCCTCGACGGCAGCCTGCGTTACGTGCTGCCCGTGACGGTCACTTCGTGCAATGGCGTGGATCTGCTCGACAGCCGCAGTACGGTCTACTTCGTGGCCCGTCAGGGTGCGATGATCAACGTGGTGGCCAATATCGCGTGGATGAACTTCCCGGTCAGCTGGTCGGCCGACGCCAAACCGCTCGTCAGCGGCATGAAGCAGGTCACCATCGAGGCCCTGCTGCGCAGCGCCGACTGGACCGACGGCCGCGGCGACGCCCTCAGCTCGGTATTCGGTATCGAAGGCAACTTCCTCGTGCGCATCGGCGACGCCGACCGTCCGCGCGACCAGCTCCAGCTGGCGACGGGATCGGCCAACGGCGGCAACTGGCCCGCAGCCAATGCCGCTCCGGGGCTTCCGGTCAATGAGTGGGTGCATATCGCCGTGGTTTGGGACGCCGTAAACGGCGAGCGTATCTATTACCAGAACGGCAAACAGGTGGCCTACTCCAATCAGAAGATGAGCGGATCGGTTACGCTGACCGGCAACTGTTATGTCGGCAAGTCGTACAACGAGGAGCGTTACATCCCCGGAGAGATTTCCGAGCTGCGCGTTTGGGCGTTGCCCGCACGCCGGAGCAGATCGCCGGCAACATGTACGGTGTCAGCCCCGAAAGCGAAGGGCTGGTAGCCTACTGGAAATTCAACGAGGGTTCCGGTTCGACGATCATCGACCATGCGAACGGCACGAATCTCTCTGCCGTGGGCGGCACGCCGACTTGGATTCCCGTAACTCTTCCTGAAGTAAAATAACCAATAACAGCTATTACGCATGAAAACGAGATATTTCAAATCCGGTATTCTCGCCGCAGCCGCGCTCCTACTCTGTTCTGCGTTCGTCTCCTGCACGGACGATGTCACGGTCGGCGAATGGGACGGCGCCGGCTCGATCGAAACGGGCCTCAATGAAACGGGCGCCGTGCTGCAGGACCTCAACTCCGGGAAGTCGAACACCACCGTCGAATTGTGGAAGGAGACCTACACCGCCGAGCTGCGTCTGGTGTTGACCAAAACCCCTTCCGAGGGATTTACGGCCCGCGCCAAGGTCGATGACTCCTATGACGCGGGGCAGTACAACAAGGCCAACGGTACGGATTATACGCTTTATCCGGCTGACAAGGTGACTTTTGCCAACGACGGTCTCTTTGCCGCCGCGGGCCGCAATGTCGAACTTACGGTCGAAATGACCGTCGAGGCAGCCGAAGGGCTTGCAGCCGGCCGGGGATATCTGATCCCTGTAGCTCTCGAAGCCGACGGCGTGATCCTCAAGGAGAGCCATTGTTTCTACGTGGTGAAGGATATGACCTCGATGCCTACCTGTTACAAGGGCGACGACCTGCCGAAGGGCTTCCTGTTCTTCGAGGTCAACGACGTCAATCCGCTCAACGCCCTGACGTTCGAACTCGAAGACGGCCGCCTGCTGTGGGATGTGGTCTGTCTCTTTTCGGGCAACATCAACCATCATGCGGACCGCAACGCTCCGTTCCTGAGCCTCAATCCGCAGACCCAGTACTGGATGGATAACAACGAAGCCTTCATCCAGCCGCTGCGCAAGCGCGGTATCAAGGTGATCATGTGCGTGCTGGGCAACCACGACCAGTCGGGTGTGGCGCAACTTTCCGACTACGGATGCCAGATGTTCGCCAAGGAGTTGGCCACGTTCTGCGAAACATACAATATCGACGGCGTATGCTTCGACGACGAGTATTCGAACGCTCCCGATCTTTCGAATCCCTACTATGCTTCGCGCAGCTCGGCGCGGGCGGCCCGTCTGGCCTACGAATCGAAGAAGGCGATGCCCGACAAGCTTGTCGTTGCCTATTGCTACTCTAGCTTCAATATCAGCGGCTGGCCGACCGAGATCGAGGGACAGGACATTGCGGAGTGGGTCGATATCGCCGTGGGCGATTACGGTTGGTCTACCTCGCCCATGGGCAATATGACCCAGAAGCAGTGCTCGGCCATCTCGATGGAGTTCAACCGCGGTACGGGCGGCAACTTCACCAGCGTTGTCGCCGAGAGAATGCTCGACCCGACGACCGGCAAGGGCTGGTTCATGGGCTTCGCGCCCGACCCGTTGAAGAATACCAACGGCAGGGTGAATAAGAATGCTTGGCGCAATATTTTCGTCAACCGGCTGAACAAAGGTCCCGAAACTCTCTACGGATCGCCGCTCAAGGAGCCGGAGCACTTCTACAAGTTCGCCGACACCACGCGCTATAATTATCCTGAGGACCTGCCGGATACCTATTCGCGTCCGGCGCAGCCTGAGTGGCCGAACTATTGATTCGATTCCGCCTTGCGGGCGGGGTGCGGCCCTGCCTGCGAGGCGATATTAACCGAAAAACAGTAAACGATGAAAAACATGTATAAATATGCACTGCTTTTCGCCCTCGCGGGCGGTGCAGCGCTCTTCACCGGCTGCCGCGCCGACGAGGAGGTCGATCTGGCGGGCTACCCCGAAACGCCGGTCGGCGCAACGATCTCCGGTACTACGGACCGGGTGGCGACTTTCGCGGGAACTTACGATAATGAAGGCGTGCTGAATCTCGCCGGTTCGCTTTCGGGCGAGTATACCATTGCCCTTGCGCAGGCCAGCCCCGAAGAGACGGTCGTTCGCGTAGAACCTATTATCACCAATGTACCGGCCGAGCTGGTCGAGATCAGCGCGCGCGAGCTGGTGATTCCCGCCGGCAGCACTACGGCGGCAGTCTCGGTAAGGATGATCGAGGAGAACTACGACTTCATGGAGAATGTGTTCGGGCCTGTGACCTACGAGCTGGGCGTGCGTGGTCGAAGCGCGCGGTTCGCAGGTTCCCGTGGTGGACGGCGAGGCGAAGATGGTGATCGAAAAGGCTGCCTATGTCGCTGTCGCGTCGCTCGTGGGCGTCGAGGGCAATGCCGTGACTTTCAAACGCAACTTCATCGACGGTGCGTTGCGATCCTGTTCCTGATGTTCGACGTCGAAACGGTATTCCTCTTCGCGTGGGCCGTCGTGGTGCAGGAGATCGGCGTCTTCGGCCTTGTCAGCGCCCTGTTCTTCCTGTTGATACTTACGTTTGGCCTGGCCTACGCCTGGCGGAAAGGAGCCTTGGAATGGAAGTAAGAAAACCGAAAATCAAGTCGATGAAATACGAAGATTTCACCGACAACGAATACCTCGAGAAGATGATCGAGGAGTTGCGTGCCAACGGCACGAACGTCGTCATGGGCTGCCTGGACGAAGTTATCAACTGGGGCCGCAGCAACAGCCTCTGGCCGCTTACGTTCGCCACGAGCTGTTGCGGTATCGAATTTATGGCGGTCGGTGCCGCACGCTACGATTTTGCCCGCTTCGGGTTTGAAGTAGCCCGCGCCAGCCCGCGCCAGGCCGATTTCATCATGGTCGCCGGCACGATCACGCACAAGATGGCGCCGGTGCTGCGCCGTCTGTACGACCAGATGGCCGACCCCAAGTATGTGATCGCTACGGGAAGCTGCGCCGTAAGCGGCGGCCCGTTCAAGAAATCCTATCACGTAGTGAACGGCGTGGACAAGATCCTGCCCGTCGATGTCTATATCCCCGGCTGTCCGCCCCGTCCTGAAGCGATGCTTTACGGTATGATGCAGCTGCAGCGTAAAGTCAAGCTACAAAAATTCTTCGGCGACGTCAATCGGCAGATCGACAAGAAGGAGTACGAAAAACGACTCCGCGAGGACCTCACAGCGGAGCGTCCCGAACTGAATGTGGAACCCGAAGAGAAGAAAAACGTATGAACCTGCAAGAGATAATTACGGCAAAAGTACCCGGAGCCGTCTATACGGAGGCCGGCGACGGGATGTTCACCATCCCGGTCGAACAGTTCCACGATCTGGCCCGGTATCTGCACGACGATCCGGCGCTGCGCTTCGATTTTCTGCGCAGCCTGACGGGTATGGACTGGGGCGAAGAGGGGCTGGGTGCCGTCTATCACCTCGAATCGACCGCGACGGGAGAAAACGTCGTACTGAAAGTCCTCACCCCGAGCCGCGAGCAATGCGGTTTGCCGACGGTCAGCGACATCTGGAAGGGGGCCGAGTTGAACGAGCGCGAAGTGTTCGACTTCTTCGGTATCGGCTTCATCAACCATCCCGACATGCGGCGCCTCTACCTGCGCGACGACTGGGTGGGGTATCCGCTCCGCAAGGACTACGACCAGAGCGGGGAAACCAATCCGCTCCGTATGACCAACGAAGTGGCGCACGACAGTTCGCCGAGCTACGAGCTCCAGCCCGACGGCAGCATCATCCGCCGCCGCAACGTGCTCTTCGAGGAGGACGAGTACGTCATCAACATCGGTCCTCAGCACCCGGCCACGCACGGCGTGCTCCGCTTCCGCGTATCGCTCGAAGGCGAAATCATCAAAAAGCTCGACGTACACTGCGGCTACATCCACCGGGGCATCGAAAAGCTGTGCGAAAGCCTGACCTATCCCCAAACGCTCGCTCTTACCGACCGTCTGGATTACCTCGGCGCTTCGCAGAACCGCCATGCGCTCTGCATGTGCATCGAGAAGGGACTCGGCGTGGAGGTGTCGGAACGCGTACAGTACATCCGCACCATCATGGACGAATTGCAGCGTATCGATTCGCACCTGCTCTTCTTCTCCTGTCTCTGTATGGATATGGGTGCGCTGACGGCCTTCTTCTACGGTTTCCGCGACCGCGAGAAGGTGCTCGACATCCTCGAACAAACCACTGGCGGACGCCTGATCCAGGCCTACAACACCATCGGCGGCGTACAGGCGGACATCCATCCGGAGTTCGTAAAAAAGGTCAAAGAACTGATCAAATACCTGCGTCCCGTCCTGAAGGAGTATCACGAAATCTTCACCGGCAACGTCATCGCCCAGCAACGACTCAAAGGCACGGGCGTGCTGACGCGCGAAGACGCCGTTTCGTTCGGTGCTACGGGCGGCACGGGCCGTGCATCGGGCTGGGCCTGCGACGTGCGCAAGCGGCATCCCTATGCCATGTACGGCAAAGTGGATTTCCGTGAGGTACTCTTCACCGAGGGCGACTGCTTCGCCCGCTATATGGTCCGCATGGAGGAGATCCTGGAAAGCCTGCGCATCATCGAGCAGCTTATCGACAATATCCCCGAGGGTGAATATCAACTTAAGATGAAACCCGTAATACGTGTTCCCGAAGGAAGTTACTATGCAGCCGTAGAAGGCAGCCGCGGAGAATTCGGCGTCTATCTCGAAAGCCGGGGCGACAAATCGCCGTACCGCCTGAAATTCCGTTCGACGGGCCTGCCGCTCGTTTCGTGTATGGACACCATTACGCGGGGTGCGAAGATCGCCGACCTGATTGCCATCGGAGGTACGCTCGACTACGTGGTTCCGGATATAGACCGTTAAATTAACAGATCAGATAAAACAGATCAATATGTTTGATTTCAGCATAGTAACAAGTTGGGTACATGAACTGCTCACTTCTTTCATGCCGCTCGGACTGGCGATTTTCATCGAATGCGTGATCGTCGGGCTCTGCATCCTGTTGATGTACGTAGTGGTGGCGATCCTGATGATCTTCATGGAACGCAAGGTCTGCGCTGCGTTCCAATGCCGTCTGGGTCCCATGCGCGTCGGGCCCTGGGGTACTCTCCAGGTCTTCGCCGACGTATTCAAAATGCTCACCAAGGAGATCATCACGATCCGGCGCTCGGACAAGTTCCTCTACAACCTCGCACCGTACATCGTCATCCTCGCCTCGGTACTGGCGTTCTCCTGCCTGCCTTTCAATAAGGGTATGGAGATTTTGGACTTCAACGTGGGCGTCTTCTTCATGATGGCCGCCTCGTCGATCGGTATCGTGGGCATCCTGCTGGCAGGGTGGAGCAGCAACAACAAGTACTCGCTCATCGGCGCCATGCGAAGCGGTGCGCAGATGATTTCATATGAGCTTTCGATCGGACTCTCGATCCTCACGATCATCGTACTGACCGATACGATGCAGTTCTCCGAGATCGTCGCCCGACAGGCCGACGGCTGGTTCATCTTCAAGGGGCACATCCCGGCCATGATCGCTTTCGTGATTTATCTGATCGCCGGCAACGCCGAGGTGAACCGGGGGCCGTTCGACCTTCCCGAAGCCGAATCGGAGCTGACGGCCGGTTACCACACCGAGTATTCGGGTATGCATTTCGGTCTGTTCTACGTGGCCGAATTCGTCAATCTGTTCATCATCGCGGGTGTAGCCTCCACGATCTTCCTCGGCGGCTGGATGCCGTTGCACATCTCCGGCTGGGAGGGTTTCAATACCGTCATGGACTACATTCCGGGCTTCGTCTGGTTCTTCGGCAAGACGCTCTTCGTCATCTGGCTGCTGATGTGGATCAAATGGACCTTCCCGCGCCTGCGCGTGGACCAGATTCTGACGCTGGAGTGGAAATACCTGGTACCGATCGGGCTGGTCAATCTGCTGCTGATGGTCGTCATCGTCGTATTCAAACTGCATTTTTAAGTATGGCAAATTATATCCAAGGACTCTTTCACGGCATCCGTACCCTGCTCACGGGGCTCAAGGTAACGGGCAAAGAGTTCGTCACCCCGAAAATCACGGAGCAGTATCCCGAAAACCGGGCGACGCTCAAAATGAACGAACGCTTCTGCGGAACGCTCACGATGCCCCACGACGCCGAGGGCAAAAACAAGTGCGTCGCCTGCGGACTCTGCCAGGCAGCCTGTCCGAACGGTACGATAAAGATCACCACCGAAACCGTCACGGACGAAGAGACGGGCAAGCCCCGGCGTCGTCTGGTCAAATACGAATACGACCTGGGAGCCTGTATGTTCTGCCACCTGTGCGTGAACGCCTGTCCGCACGACGCGATCCGTTTCGACACGGCTTTCGAACACGCGGTCTATACCCGCGACAAATTAGTAAAAAACCCTGAACAAATAACGTCATGGAGATAACACTCGACCTGATCGTCTTTACCGTGCTGGCCGTCTTCACGCTGGCGAGCGCCGTACTGGCCGTAACCACCAAACGCATCCTGCGTGCGGCGACGTTCCTGCTGTTCGTCCTCTTCGGCACGGCAGGCATCTATTTCCAGCTCAACTATTCGTTCCTGGGTGCCGTCCAGCTGCTTATCTATGCGGGCGGTATCACGGTTCTATACGTCTTTTCGATCCTGCTGACCTCTTCCGAGGGAGACAAGGCCGAAAAACTGCGCGGCTACAAATTCGTCGTGGGCATCCTGGCAACCCTCGCAGGACTGGCGATCTGCCTGTTCGTCACCCTGCGCCACCAGTTCCTGCCGGAACACTTCGAGCACGGTGAACTGGCCGTCCGGGAGATCGGATTCGCGTTGATGAGTCCCGAAAAACAGGGCTACCTGCTGCCGTTCGAAGTCATCAGTTTATTGCTGCTGGCCTGCATCGTCGGCGGTATCCTGATCGCCCGCAAACGATAATAAAAAGGTACCAGAAAGAGTAAAAAAGAGAGACCGGCCGCATTCGTCCATTTTACCGTATAACGGCTCCTCCGGCGGAGGAGCCGGGCAGGGGGCGAGGAAACAGCGAAACGTCGTGCATGAAGGCTGCGGCAAAGCGATGCGGTCGATGGAAAGTGTACAAAACAAATTACTGCTATGATACACATGGAGTATTACCTGATCGTTTCGACGATCATGATGTTCGTGGGAATCTACGGGTTCGTCACGCGCCGCAACCTGCTGGCGATGCTGATCTCGGTGGAACTGATCCTCAATTCGGTAGATATCAATTTCGTGGTATTCAACCGTTTCCTGTTTCCGGGTCAGTTGGAGGGCTTCTTCTTCGCCCTGTTCGCCATCGGCATCAGCGCTGGAAACGGCCGTGGCTATCGCCATCATCATCAACATCTACCGCAACCTGCGCCACATCCAGGTCAAAGATTTGAAGAAACTCAAATGGTAACGGATTAAAACGCATCGACTATGGATTTTACCATTCTAATTCTCGTATTGCCGCTGTTGAGTTTCCTGGTACTCGGACTGGCCGGCACCAAACTCAAACCGGGAGCGGCGGGCGCCATCGGTACGGTCGTGCTGGGTGCGGTCACCGTGTTGAGCTACCTCACGGCCATTCTCTATTTCGGCGCCGGGCGTAACGCGGAGGGCATTTTCCCGACGCTGATGCCCTACAACGCCGTTTGGCTCCCGATCAGCCAGACGCTGCATATCGATATGGGCATCCTGCTCGATCCGATCTCGGTGATGATGCTCGTCGTCATCTCGACCGTGTCGCTCATGGTCCATATCTATTCGTTCGGCTACATGAAAGGGGAGCGGGGCTTCCAGCGTTATTACGCCTTCCTGTCGCTCTTCACGATGAGTATGCTGGGACTGGTGGTCGCCACCAACATCTTCCAGATGTATCTGTTTTGGGAGCTGGTGGGCGTGAGCTCCTACCTGCTGATCGGCTTCTACTACACCAAGCCCGAAGCGATCGCGGCATCGAAGAAAGCCTTCATCGTCACCCGCTTCGCCGATCTGGGCTTCCTCATCGGCATCCTCTTCTACGGCTATTATGCCGGGACATTCTCCTTCACGCCCGACGCACAACTGCTGGCCGCCGCCGGGACAATGATCCCGCTGGCCCTCGGACTTATGTTCATCGGCGGAGCGGGCAAGAGCGCCATGTTCCCGCTCCATATCTGGTTGCCGGACGCCATGGAGGGTCCGACCCCCGTATCGGCCCTGATTCATGCGGCGACGATGGTCGTCGCGGGCGTCTATCTGGTCGCCCGCATGTTCCCGCTCTACATCGGCTATGCTCCGGACGTGCTTCACTGGGTTGCCTACATCGGCGCTTTCACCGCGCTCTATGCGGCGGTCGTAGCCTGCGTACAGAGCGACATCAAGCGCGTGCTCGCGTTCAGTACGATCTCGCAGATCGGTTTTATGCTCGTGGCGCTGGGCGTCTGC
>VOFB01003277.1_pt1 | contig 31081 bp, 24 predicted proteins | sample 5384141 | NCBI WGS metagenome assembly VOFB01 (sample SAMN12384721, study PRJNA508395) | human gut metagenome | isolation source: healthy gut A | host: Homo sapiens | reverse complement strand
AGTTTTGAGCAGCAGCTTGAATCGCTTGATGCTACTGCAGCTCTCAAGAGGTGATAATATGACAATACAAGAGAAGATACAAAACGCAAAGACATATCTCGGAATCGAATTCGGTTCCACCAGAATAAAGGCAGTGCTTATAGACGACACATTTGCCCCGATTGCTTCGAGCGGTCACGAGTGGCAGAACCGCTATGAAAACGGCGTGTGGACTTATTCCCTTGATGACATCACAACAGGATTACAGCAATGTTATGCGGCACTCACAGAGGATATACGGCAGAAGTTCGGAGTAGCTCCGACTACCTACGGCGCAATTGGTATTTCCGGAATGATGCACGGTTATATGGCATTTGACAAGGACGATAACTTACTCGTTCCGTTCCGCACATGGCGTAACACTATCACAGAGCAGGCGGCATCCGAGCTGTCAGAGCTTCTTAGCTTCAACATTCCACAGCGTTGGAGCATAGCTCATCTCTATCAGGCAATACTGAACGGCGAGGAACACGTCAGACATATTGCTCATATCAATACGCTTGCAGGCTATATCCACTACCGTCTTACCGGAAAGCGACAGGTCGGCATCGGCGAAGCGTCCGGCATCTTCCCTGTGGACAGCACCGGTTACAACACAGACTACATCAAAAAGGTTGATGAGGTGCTTTCGGCAAAAGGTTTCTCAGTAAAGCTGGCGGAAGTTCTTCCTTCAGTGCTTAACGCAGGCGCAAAGGAGGCGTTTCTGACCGCCGACGGCGCTAAGCTGCTCGACCCGACAGGTACACTGCAGCCGGGAGTTCCCTTATGCCCTCCCGAAGGTGACGCAGGTACGGGAATGACAGCGACCGACAGTGTGCTTCCCCGAACCGGAAACGTATCGGCAGGCACCTCGATATTCGCTATGCTTGTTCTCGACAAGCCGCTTAAGGGCTACTACCCGGAAATTGACGTAGTGACTACTCCCTGCGGCGCTCCCGTTGCTATGGTGCATTGCAACAACTGCTCCTCCGAGCTTGACGCATGGGTGAAGATATTCGGTGAATTTGCACAGCTCAGCGGTCACCCTATCGCAAAGCCCGCACTTTATGATATGCTGTATTATCACGCACTGACGGGCGACCCCGACTGCGGCAACACCGTTGTGTATAATTTCCTTTCAGGCGAGCCTGTTGCAGGAGCGGAAAACGGCAGACCGATGTATTTCCGCACTCCCGACGGAAAATTCAATCTTGCAAATCTGTTCCGTGCGGAAATATACTCTACTATGGCAGCACTGAAGCTCGGAATGGATATACTTTTTGAAAAGGAGCAGGTTTCCGTTGAAAAAATAACAGGACACGGCGGTCTGTTCAAGACAAAAGGAGTTGCACAGCAGTTCCTTGCCGACGGGCTGGGTTGTGCCGTTTCCGTTATGAAGACCGCCGGAGAGGGCGGCGCATGGGGAATGGCTCTGCTTGCGGCATATACTGTATGCGGCGGCGGAAAATCACTATCGGAATTCCTTGACAGTGAGGTATTCGTCGGTATGGAATCCACCACGCTTCAGCCCGAAAAGAACGGTGCTGAGGGTTTTGCAGAATTTATGGAAAACTACAAACGTGGACTTGCGGCACAATACGCAGCGGCAAAGTAAGAAAGGACGCAATATGTTAGAGAAATTAAAGCAGGAAGTGCTTGAAGCCAATCTTCTGCTTCCGAAATACAATCTTGTAACGTTCACCTGGGGAAATGTTTCCGCAATCGACCGTGAGAGCGGAATGATAGTGATAAAGCCCTCCGGTGTACCGTATGAAGAAATGACAGCCGAGGATATGGTGGTGGTCGAACTTGCAACAGGAAAAACAGCCGAAGGCAAGTGGAAGCCGTCCAGCGACACGCCTACTCATCTCGAGCTATATCGCTCCTTCTCAGCTATCGGAGGTATCGTGCATACCCACAGCCGCTGGGCTACTTCGTTCGCTCAGGCAGGTGCAGGCATTCAGCCGATGGGCACAACACAAGGCGACTACTTTTATGGTGAAATACCCTGCACCCGTGCCATGACTCCCAAGGAGATTCGCGGCGAGTACGAAAAAGAAACAGGAAAGGTCATAATCGAAACATTCAACAACATCGATCCTATGACTATCCCTGCAGTGCTTGTCAAAAGTCACGGTCCGTTCACCTGGGGCAAAGACGCACACGAGGCGGTGCATAATTCCGTAGTGCTTGAGGAAGTCGCATTTATGAATTACCATGCCCTCACTATCGCACCAACTGCAGGAAGAATGCAGCAGGAGCTTCTTGACAAGCATTATCTGCGCAAGCACGGTGCAAACGCCTATTACGGACAAGGCTGAAAGTGCTTGTAATCTGACTGCGATGCTAAAACAACCGACCGTTTTAAAAGAACAAAATAACATAACCGCAGGACTGCTCAGCTTTAAATGAGCAAGTCCTGCGGATTTTTGTTATTTTTAGGAATAATTAAAAAGTGCACACCCCCTTGCCGAAAATGCACACACTTACGACCTTTCGTTAAATAGCATAAAGGTAAAAAATAGAAAAGGCTCTGCCGTGACCGTTTTTCAGTCATCGCAGAGCCTTCTTTAGTTAAATTGTGTTGACAAATCCCATTAAACAAGGATTTCCGGATAAAGAAAACGGACACCAATCACGATACCCATTGTATCAAAATCGGTGTCCTAATATGCGTCTGCCGGGAATAAAAGATCGGGTGTTGCCATAATGTTATCCTCTTTTCGTGAAGTGTTGCCTGATAATTCGATTGTATCTGCTGTTTCAATTCTATCACAGGCAATAAATTGTGTCAAGGATTATGCATTTTAACAAAGTATATTGCAGAAGAACCGCAACTCCAATTCTCGTAAATCGCCGTTTTCTATTCTTGATTTTCTATAATAAATATGCGCTATGTGTCCACATTACATTTGGTTTATCCTTGACAACGCAAGAAATTTATGGTAAAATTTTGTCAAAGTAATATGTATTCGAGGATAAACATGGAGATAGCAATTTGTGATGACGATGAGCTTTTCAACGAAATAATGAGCGAAAAGCTTTCGACAGTAATGAATAAAAACCAAATTAAATATAATATTACACCGTTTTTTAACGGCTCTGAGTTAATCACTGCGTTAAATGATCCATTAAACCGTTTTGACGTTGTTTTTCTTGATGTTGATATGCCCGGAGTAAACGGTGAAAATGTCGCACAGTATATCAACTCTTCAAAAGCGTCAATCCCTGTCATTTTTGTCACTAATCATGACGACTTTGTGTTTTCATCGTTTAAATACAGGCCGTTCGGATTCTTAAGAAAAAGCCATGTTGACAGCGAACTTGAAGAAGCTGTTATCCGCCTTGATAATTATCTTTTCAAATCAGGGCAATGCTACACTTTTACCTTTCAGGGTAAACTGATTTCTCTGCCGTATAACAAAATAAAGTATATCGAAGCATACGGGCACGAGGTCGTTATACATACAACCGATACCGATATCCGAACGACAAGATCCTTATCGGAAACAGAAAAAGCCTTGTCGTCTTACGGATTTATCCGCGTACATAAATCATTCATTGTAAATACACGCTTCATTTTTTCGGTAGAACGCAATAATATTATCCTTACCGATAACAGCTCGCTCCCTGTCAGCAGAACAAAAACCGAAGAAATCAAGCAGGCTATGATAAAATTTGCGAGGGATTAGTATGGGACTACTTTCAACCGTTACAGAAATTATTGCAACAATCTGCGAAAATGTTATTATCCTGTGGTTCCTTACATCTTTTTTCGGTGCAAAATATACAGGCATAAAGAAATATTCGGCATTTGTTGCCACAGTCGTAATTACAACAGCATTCACATCATTTCTTTCAAACATACTGCCTGATAAGTTTCTTCTGTGCACAGCAGGATTTATAATTTTGCTTATACTATATTGCCACTTGTTTCTGCACGGTACACTTCTTTGTCATATTCTGTTCCCGGTAATAGCAGAAACTACACTCATGCTAGTTGCGATAAGTATCAACGCCCTGTCAGTCAATTTTCTGCCATTGTCTCCATCGGAAGCAATCGTTGACAGAAGCGTTCTTCGTGTGGTGATTTTGATTATATCAAAAGCCATTCTGTTCGGATTGTTCGGACTGATACTGCTTTTCACCCGAAAAAATAAAACCGAACTGCATAGCAACGAATGGATTGCATTCAGTGCCGTTTTTGCCGCTACACTGCTCAGTGGTATATGCGTTTATGAAAATGAACTCGGCGGCGAAAACAAGATAATCTTCTTCACTCTGACAGTAGCAGGTCTTATCATAATAAACATAATATCATTCTATATGCTGGTAAGAATTTCTCGCGAGCATAAAGAAAATATCAGAAAATCCATGCTACTCGTTCAGATAAATGAGCAAACGAACAATCTTGATGAAATGCGTAGAATGTATGATGAACTACGCAAGATACGCCACAACATCAAAGGTCAATTAGGCACAGTCAGCGAACTTATCAGAAGCGGCAAGAACGAGCAGGCTTTATCCTTCCTTGAAAATGCGGGCATTTCTCAGGCAGAAATGAATGTCCTCGTCTACACCGACAATGATATACTTAATGCTATACTCGGTTTTCTCAGTGGTAAATGCTCCGCTTCCGACATAGCTCTCAGAACCAATGTACTATCATCGGATATAATTTACTTTTTACCTGTGGATATATGTATAATTCTTACTAACCTTATCACAAACGCCATAGAAGCAAGCGTTTGCTCCCAAGGCAAGGAAATATTACTTGAACTGTACGTACAGCGCAATTATTATTGTATCAGAGTTGCAAATCAGATCGAAAAATCCGTCCTCGAAAGCAACCCAATGCTCATAACCACAAAGAAAGACAAAACAGCTCATGGCTTTGGTGTGGCAAGTATAAAAATGCTTGCCGAAAAATATAACGGTATGACATCCTTCTATGAAAGAAACGGACAGTTTATAGCAGATGTTTGGCTGAAATTATCAGATTTATAAATTGACACTTTTAAAGTGAATATCTTATTTTATCCCCGAAAAGCATAATTTCGGGGATTTTTGTTGCAATTTTTGCATTTCAGGAAGAAAAACATACAGTTTGGGAAAAAGCCATTGAAAAATGACGAATGTTTCAATTATAATTACAAAATGAGGGGAGTAATTTATGATAAATGCTATTGCAAAACGAATTGCTAATTATGTATGTTATAACACAGAATCATCTGATGACAAATTATATAATTATGAAATTTATGTGTACGGATTTGAGATCATCCTATCATCTATAGTAGCTTTCGGAATCGTATTACTTTTCGGATTACTGTTAGATAAGTTAATGGAACTGATTGTTTTCTTTCTGTGCTTCTATTTTATAAGGCAAAGAACCGGTGGCTACCACGCAGACACATATTTTAAATGCAATCTGATATTTACGTTAAATATAGCTATAGTCGCGCTCATAATTTCCGTTGAAACGGCGCAAATATATCAGGTTATTTTCAACGGAATCTCATTTGCAATATGTTCTCTGCTTACATTTATGAAAGCACCAATATCTAACCCTAATAAGCCGATAGTTGAATCAAAACATAAAACGTTTAAAATTACTGCTTTTATTTTGGTCTTAATATCCGAATTGATTTCTATTACAATTATGAATATATATTCTTACTCTATGAGCATATCATTAGCACTGTTTTCGATATCAGTTGCTATGATGATAAATTCTAAAACGAAAGAAGGTGTAAATAAATGAAAAAAACTGCTTTAGCTAAAGTGTTGAGTAAGATCGGAACAACCGCCGCAAAAAAAGCTGCCGGCTCCGCATCACAGTTCGGTTATCACCAGGCAAAAGAGCCGACTAACCTTAAAAAGATTAGTAAGTAATCCCTCTTAAAAACGTTATCATTATCTGATGGTGACAATTTTTAAGGAATTAATCACAATCAAAGTCATGACTCCATCGTGAGTAGAAAGGAATTTATCATGAAAATTAAAAAAGTATTTTGTTCTATCTTTATAATGTTAATTTTATCATTAACTATTTTGTCGTTAGCAGTTTCCGCCGATGTTGCTAATCCGATGAGAATATACAGTGATTCAAACCTATTCCGTACTTATATATCCGGAGAATTCACTCCATCGTATGCTACTACAGGTGCTTACGGAACGACAAAATGAAAACATATCGAGCAAATATACGTTAAGGCTCACGAAAACGCATGGCCCAATTCTCAAATGGAGAAAGCGACTTTAAGAAACTCAAGTGTATCTTCTAATACAAGGCAATATACTTATTATACTTGCAAATATTTTTCTGGAGGCGGAAACAGAACTGTAAAAACAAGTGATAAAACAAACTCTGCAGAATGTTGTTTCTATGGTGTAGGTACATTGTTACAAGGATATTCCACAAGATACAAAGTGTTTTGCATGAACAAATAAACAAAATCTTATAATTATTTTTCAAATCTTGTATCTGATTTAGGGTACAAGATTTGAATTATGAGGTGATAATATCAGACAATTATTTAACAAAAGCGGCATGATGATAACATTCTTTGCCGTAACGTATTTTCTTTGCGCTTTTCTCATTTCCATGTTTTTAAATTCAGTAAGCTCAGGCGTCGCAGGCAGGCTTTCGGATAATGCGGAAATAATAACAGTTAATCAGGACAACAACTCTGAAAGCGCCCTTACCTACAGCGATTTAGGCGATATACTGTCAAAGTATAAAGCTGTCGGTGCAATAAAACTCGTAACCAAATACAATTCCGGCTACGCCCTGTTTGACTACGAAAAAACATCTTCTGAAAACAGCGCACCGACCGCCGTGATAAAGCCCGAACTTGAGCCGTACTGTATGACGATAAACGGAAGAAAAACGATAAACTTCATCGGACAGAATTACACCGTCAGCAGTATCAACATATACGGAGGTAAAGACAGCGATTTCATATTGCAGTCTGATAAGCTCAGCGGCAGCACGGTGCGGTTTTCGGGACTGACACTTATAATTGACAACAAAGATAAAACGCCCTCAGTCACCGAAAGCATAAAATCAGATATAACCGGGAAAAATCCCGATACCAATATCAGAACCGATGATATATCCAAGATAGCGGGAAAAGGCAATCTCTTTACATCAGGCAATATAGTTATCATCATTGCGATATTGCTTATCGGTCTGCTTATTCTTATGAATTCGGGCGTGTTCACATGGTCATGGATAAACTCCAAGTGCTCCGAAATAATGGCTCGCCGTATATGCGGTGCAGATGATGCGGACATTAAAAAAATGATATTCATAAATTTCCTTATGATCTCCGCAGTCGGCATACTTATCGGCTTTATTGTCACACTGCTCCTTACTCTTATTCCTGCCGTTTCTTATTATCTCGGCAATATCAGAATTTCCGCAGGACTTATATCCGTAGCGTTCATCCTTCTTATCGGCGGTATAATTTCCTACAGTCTGAGTGACAAGTATTCGCACGAACAGGTCATTTCGTTAAGGAGAGTGTTATGAACAAGCAACTTATAAAAATAATTCTTTTCGATATAAAATCGAACCTGCTTTCCTGCCTGCTTCTTACATTCCAGATGATAGTAGCATTCTTTGTTATAGGCAATCTTTGCAGTATCACCGCATATAAAACTGTAACTGTGAATGCCCTTGACGGCTTTGATTTTCCCAAAAACTGCTACAGCCCGTCAAGCACCGATATTTACACCGACGGCGGAATAGTGGTTGATTATGACGACATAGAAAAGGAAAGAAACCTCAGCTATTACATAGCCGAAAACTATAAAACCGAGGGGCGTTCCGAATTCTGTGAAGAAAAAGACGGCACAGACTATTCTCTGACGGTAATTACAGAGCATTACTTTGATATATTCGGCTTTGAAGTAAGTAAAGGACGGCTGTTCCAAAATACAGAATACGGCAAATATCTGTCAGATAATCCGCCCGTAGTTCTCGGCAGTGACTTTGAAAACGACTATAACATCGGCGACTTGTACCTTGATAAATATGAGGTAGTCGGTATACTGAAAAGCGGCATGAAAACAACCTTTTTGAAAGGCGACAAAAGCTCTATCATTTCCGCCGACGACGATGTATTTATACCTGTCATGAGCATTGAAAGCATGAAAGCACAAGGCATTGATTACCCCACCTCACTTATCTATGCCGATGATAAATCCGACCTTGCCGCAATAAATGATTACGCCGCAGAAAACGGCATGAATACATATAACTTCATATCTGCCGATGAAACAAGGCAGCTTATTGACCTTGTTTCTGCAAAAGCCGATATTTCGCTCATCGTCATATCATCAATAATCATTATTCTTGCGGTATTTTCAATGATACAGTCAACCCTGCTCTATGTCAGAAAAAATATCCGTGAACTGCTCATACACATGATTTGCGGTGCTTCACAGTCGGATATCCTGCTCAGGATAAGCGCCGAAGTGCTGATTATAAACCTTGTCGGCGTTGTTGGTTCATCTCTTATATTTATGTCACTCCGTACAACACTTGTTTTTATGCTGACAGGCATTGCAACGGCAGTGATAGCCATTTTGCCCGTTATGGTGAGCATTAAGAGAAAACCGCTTATTATGCAGATAAAGGAGGAAAAGTAAATGATCAGACTCGACAACATATCAAAGACTTTCCGTGACGGTGACACACAGGTTCAAGCATTGAAAAATATCAGCTTTGAAGTAAACAAGGGCGAGCTTGTCGCAATAATCGGAAAAAGCGGAAGCGGAAAATCAACGCTTCTTAATATTCTCGGACTTCTCGACAAGCAAACGGACGGCGATTATTATATCGACGGCAAAAAAGTATCTTCCATACCGGAGCGTGAAAAAGCAAAGCTCAGGAACAGTCATATAGGCTTTGTAATGCAGGATTTCGCCCTTGTTGAAAAGTACACTGTAAAGCAGAATATAAATATCCCTCTTATATACACAGATAAGCCTATCAATAAGGAAAAGGCGATAAACGATGTATTAAAAAGCGTCGGACTGTCCGATAAAACAAACACGCCTGCCTACAAACTGTCCGGCGGTCAGAAGCAAAGAGTAGCCATAGCAAGAGCGGTGGTAAACGAACCACAGATAATCCTTGCCGATGAACCGACAGGCGCACTTGACAGCATGACCGCAGATGAAATAATGCAGATTTTCGAACGCCTCAATATATCGGGAAAAACCGTCATAATCGTAACCCACGACAAAGACATTGCCGCTCGTTGTAAGCGTGTCATCGAGCTTTCGGATGGGGAAATTGCGAAAGGCACAAATTAATCAATTCATGCAGTAATGAAAAACGAGTGTTTCTGCTTGACTTTTTCAACATTCTGAGGGTTGCCGCAGCAGCCCTTTTATTATGTCCGAATTCGTAAATACGCAAAGCTAAAGTTCAGAGAAGCGGATAAATGTGACATAACGGTATTGTTATACCGGAAGCTGTTGATATTCGGTTTTAAATATAGTATAATAACCTCACATGAGTATAACACAATAACATCGTCTGCGCCGGTGACGATATAAACAAAGGCAGTGCCGTTGTATCAGACGAAGATATTGTAATGATATTCTTCGCTCACGGGCATGCTATGGATGATATTGCAAAATAATCGAAGAAAAAAGAAAGGCACTTAGTAATATGTTGAAAGACGGACTGTATGAGCAAATTATCAATAAAGGGCTGGAAACAGAGCTTTCCTCTACAGACAAGCTCTCTGCCACTGCGCCTATCGACAGTGCGGAGGCATCCAGAGTGCTGGCAAAATACATTGCCGAAGTTGTAGAAAAAGGCCTTGATAATGTTGCCGACAACGGCGGAGATGTAAACTCGCAAGTTGCTCTTGCAAACCGTATTATTTCTACAATTATCAACGAAACCAAAGAAAACGAGCTTGATGAAATGACGGTCGCAGAGCGGGCAGAACAGCTTCTCGCCCTCTTTGACAAAAAGAACAGCATTCTTGCCATAGATGAGAAGGCGGCGATTATCCGCCCAGAAACATCCATTGCGCAAAGCTCATTATTTACAGGTGCAATCCACGAACCGCAGATGTTTACCGAGCTCAAGAAAGAAATTATATCCTGTAACCGCATTGATATGCTTGTATCCTTTATCAAGTGGAGCGGACTCCGTCTTATAATGGACGAGCTTGCCGCCTTTACGCAAAACGGCGGTGAACTCCGCATTATTACAACCTCCTATATGGGAGCGACCGATGTAAAAGCAATCGAAGAGCTTCGCAAACTTCCCAACACAAAAATCAAGGTTAGCTATGACACCAGACGCACCAGACTTCACGCTAAAACGTACGTCTTTTATCGGGATACCGGTTTTACTACTGCGTATGTCGGTTCATCAAATCTTTCAAACGCCGCAATTTCCAGCGGTCTTGAATGGAATGTAAAGGTTACAAGAAAGGATCTCCCCGAAACGATTGACAAGATCGCAGCTACCTTTGAAAGCTATTGGAACTCCAATGAATTCGAATATTACAGCGAGGAACAAAAGGAACGTTTAGCCCGTGCGCTAAAAGCCGAAAAATACTTTGACAATAACAGTGCCGAAATTTATACGATGGATATTGCCCCGTATTCCTACCAGCAGGAAATTCTCGATAAACTGGACGCAGAGCGTAAAGTGCGTGGTTATAACCGTAATCTCATAGTCGCCGCCACAGGCACCGGAAAGACAGTTATATCTGCGCTTGATTACAAGCGGTTTTGCAGGCAAAATTCCGATAAGCCTTGTCGGCTTTTATTTGTGGCTCACCGTGAGGAAATTCTGAAGCAAAGTATGTACACCTTTCGTGCCGTACTGAAAGATGCAAACTTCGGAGAAATGTTCGTAGGCAACTATAAGCCGGAGAGCATAGATAATCTATTTATATCCATACAGACATTCAACTCACAGAGCTTCACAGATAAAACGTCGCCGGATTTTTATGATTATATTATTGTCGACGAGTTTCATCACGCCGCCGCACCCACATATCAAAAACTATTATCATATTATAATCCGCATATTCTTCTCGGTTTGACAGCAACGCCTGAACGTATGGACGGTAAGAGTATTTTGCCGTATTTCAATAATCGCATAGCGGCCGAAATTCGTCTGCCCGAAGCTATCGACCGTAAGCTCCTTTGCCCTTTTCAATATTTCGGAGTGACCGATTCTGTCGATCTTGATAACTTGAAATGGGCGGCAGGAGGTTATGACAAGGGCGAGCTTTCTCGAATTTATACGCTGAGCGGTATGATAGCAAATCGCCGTGCCGATCTTGTAATCTCATCATTGCTTAAATATGTTACCGATATTGATGATGTAAAAGGTCTCGGATTTTGCGTAACGGTTGAGCACGCAATATTTATGTCGGATTATTTTAACGCTCACTCGATACCGTCAATGTATCTGACCGGACATTCGCCCGACGAAGAAAGAAAAGAAGCAAAAAACCGACTTGTAAAAGGCGAAGTGCGCTTTATATTTGTTGTCGATATATACAACGAAGGTGTTGACATTCCCGAAGTCAACACGGTTTTGTTCCTGCGTCCGACCGAATCTTTGACGGTATTTTTGCAGCAGCTCGGACGTGGACTGCGTTTATCCGAGGATAAAGAATGCCTGACCGTACTTGATTTTATCGGACAGGCAAACAAAAAATATAATTTTGAGGATAAGTTCGCGGCGCTTCTTTCCAACACAACACGAGGCGTAACACGTGAGATCAGGGACGGATTTATTTCACTTCCGAAAGGATGCTATATTCAGCTTGAAAAGAAGGCGGCGAGATATATTCTCGATAACATCCGCTCATCCTACGGAAACAGTGCCGGTCTTGTCGCACGAATAGCAACCTTTGAAGAAGATACAGATCAAAAACTTACTCTTGAGAATTTTCTCGACCATTATCGTCTGGATCCTCGATCGATATATAAGTTTTCTTCTTTCTCCCGCTTATGCGCTCGTGCAGATGTGACAGAAAATTTCGAGGAACCGATTGAAAATGTTATGACAAAGGCGCTCAGCCGTTTTGCTTGCGTTGATTCAAGACGGTGGATTGCATTTATGCTCCGTATCTTAACAAATCCCGGCTATCCAGACTTTGCAAAGCTCACGGAAATAGAAAAGCGTATGTTACGGATGTTCTACATAACAATGTGGGGAAAAGCAATCGAAGATTGGACCGCAGACGAAGTATCAGAAAACATTCACGCACTTTTAAACAGCCCCACGATGCTTTCCGAACTTATCGCATTGCTCAGATATAACTATAATCGCATTGATTTCATTGATGAGCCCGTTGATCTCGGATTTGACTGCCCACTGGATCTGCATTGCTCATACACTCGTGAACAGCTGCTTGTAGCAATGGATTTTATGAAACCCAGTATAGTCCGTGAAGGTGTTAAATGGCTGCCGGATAAGAATATCGATGTATTCTTTATAACGCTGAATAAATCCGATAAAGATTACTCACCGACAACCATGTATCAGGATTATTCCATCAACGAAACTCTATTTCACTGGCAGAGTCAAAGCACGACCAACGCAGAAGGCAAAGTCGGTCAGCGATATATCAACCACCGCAAAAACGGCAGTAAGGTTCTCTTATTTGTGCGTGAATTCAAGAACGATATTTACGGAAACACTGCGCCATACACTTATCTCGGCACAGCAAATTACGTTTCGCATAACGGTTCAAGACCGATGAATATAACGTGGAAATTAGATGACCCCATCCCCGCAAAATACCTGAAGAAAACGAACAAACTGGTGGTCGGATAACAGTAAAAGCCGTGTAAGCTGTTATGAGATAAAGAGGAATTTCGATTTTTCAACATACAAAAGAATGCAAGAAGGTTCGAACGCATTAATGTTCAGGTTACCATAAACATATATTTTCACCTGTTTCGGCAGTAAAAAGAACGTGCTGTAAGCATACTCAACAAAATTTTTGAAACGAAGTTGTGACATTTTTACAGCGCCCATTTTTGCGATCAAAGCAGCAGAAACATCACTTTCTATTAAGGATAAAAAGGAAAATCATCATGAATTATCACGAAAATTATCATGATTTTATCATGCCCACCCTACAAGGTCATCAATATTTGATGTAAGGCAACACCGCACAATTAACGCCCCATTGCCATAAAAAGTGACATGCTGTGGAATTCGTGTGAGTTACCCCTCATGCTCGCCGGGGCGAACATGATATTCAATTTAGCGGTCTGTTTTTGCAGACCGTCGGCGCTGCTATTATCGTTGAATCTACTATCGTTCCATTTTTTAGGATCAGTCCTTTTGCTGTGAGTTGCTCTACCACCTGTGAAAAAAGCTTTTCCTGCAGCTCGTTTTTTGAGATGGCAGTCTTATTTTTTTACAGCGCCTCGGTCTGTCGTTTATTGATCATCACAATATTCTTGCCGTCACTGCAGTATCTTTTTTCTGTATTCTGCCGGAGAAAATCCGGTCACCTGCCTGAACTGCCGTGAGAAGAATTTTTCATCATCGTAACCGCAGCTTACTGCTGTCGCATAGATGCTCATGGCGGTAGAATACAGTAAGTAGCAGGCTTTCATTACCCTTGAATTTATGCAGTCGCGGTTGTAACTTACATCAAAGCACTGCCGGTAAATCAAGCGGAAATGCCCCTCGCTGACGCACATTTTTCTGCTGACTTCCGAAAGCTTAGGCATCTTATTAGGCATTGAAATTATCCTGTCCCTTATGTCGGCAAGTTCGTTATAATGCGGAAGTTTTCTTCGTTCGCTTATCAGACTGACATCTTGCTCTGCATTCAGCGATACGGCTGAGCGCAGTTCTTCGACCAGCGTATTATCGGAACCGTGGTATGTGATAATAACCTGCCGTTCATCGTGCCGTGAATAAACCTCGTTGTGGAGCGATATTTTCAGTTTCTCAGGAAACATTCCGTTTTCCCTTTTGAACAGGATAAGAAATGTGTTGTCATCGGTCCGGCAGCATATTTCATGCTGAGTGCATACACGTTTTATTGCTGACGCTGTTTCTGCGATTATATCGCTGTGGTGGTTTTCGCCAAACAGGTATTCTCCGCCGTCCGGGAAACTAAGCCTTACCGCCTGAATGCAAAAGTTATGCCCGGCTTCCTCCACAATGCTTTCAAATTCACGAAGATTGTAGAACCCCGTCAGCGAATCATACAGTGCGGATTGCCGCTGGCATTGCGTGAGATAGTGGATATCATTCTTCATTCGCAGAAATTCCAGCGTATCCGCAACAGTCTTGTTCCAGTCGCGGAAGCTGAAATCATAGCTCGCCGGGCGGTTGTATTCCAGCACCGTATACCCGTAAAGCCTTGTCTGAAAGCACACGGGATTCACATAGAAAATCGCAGGGGAATCGTGCTCCGTAATGAACGGCACGGGAGTTTCGCCACTGCTGAACTTTATCGGAGGTTCTGAATAATCGTTACCTATCGCACAGCACAGGAACTCACCACCGTTGAAACGTTCACTGTTCCATGCGCTGTCAAGGCACAGAAACAGCCTGTCAGCGCCGTGCAGCAGGTAGAAAAACTCGCTTACCGCTCCGGTGTATTCCTCAAGAGTACGCGATGTGGTGAGCCTGCCGGAAAACTGTGCCACGGTGCTCATAATGGTGTGATACTGGTCTATCTTTTCCGCGACAAGCTCATCTAAAAGATGCAAACGGCAGACGCCGCAGGAGCAGGTGTTTCCGCTTACGAACCTGTCGGAATTGTCTTGAATAGGACTGCCGCCGAGAATAGCATCCACAGCGTCCCGTCCCATTTTACGGCGATTTCTGCGGTAAGTCGTCAGCAGCGGATAGTGATATATCCTTCCTGCGGTATGGTCGCCGCCGGTCAGGTCGTAGCCCGTTACTGTCAGCTCGCCGGGAATATCCACTCCTGCCTCCGAAAGAACATCACACAGCCCGAACGCCATGAAATCGTTGGTGCATATCACCGCCTGAGGTCGCGGAATTTCACCGCTGAGATACCGCCGGGCAAGTTCCTCACCTGAATCGTTCCAGAAGTTTCCGTAATACACTCTGATATTATCAAAGCTTATTCCGTGCTTTCCGAATGCGCGCTTGCAGCCGTTCAGACGCTTTTGCGAAGCGGCATTGTCCCTGCTTCCCGTCAGTATGTCGATGTCTGTGAAACCGTGAACCGTTATCAGATGTTCCGTCATTTTCTCCATGTCGGTTTCATCGTCGGAATAAACGCTCTTAAATCCATCCAACTCCCCGTCAATAACAATGGCGGGGATTTTTGCAGCTCTTATTTTATCGATTGTATCGTTGATTATTTTTATATCCCGGAATGCCTCGGCTGTGACAATAACGCCGTCAAATAAATCCGGCTCAATCAGGGAGTAAATTATGTTCTCATAATTCAGCAGATTATCGTCCTGCCAGTGGTTGTATATGTTTGAGTAGACCACAACATCGGTGTCTTCCCGGAATGCGGCTTCGAATATTCCATATAGTATATCGCGCTGTTCGGACGCGTCGGCTCTTGCGGTAATGACCGCTATTCTTCTGCGCATAATATCACCCCGTTTACAGTATAGCTTAATTCCGCACTAAAGTCAAGAGCAAAAGTGCATATTATGACTAAAAAGTGGATTAAACGAATATATGCTGTTGAATTTCTGCATTACAATGTGTATAATAAAATAAAAGCAATACTGGGCAAAGATTGTGCGTGTATTGTGCAATATGACGAAAAAAAATGTCAGCAAGACACGTACAAAATCCAATAAATGGTTTTTGCGCGGTGTTGCCAAAAAAACAATGAGGTGATGCTAATGAAAATAAGCGAAAATTGCTACAAGCTGGAAAATACGGCTAATCCAATTTCTCCGAATGTATTCTGCGCCGACCCGACAGGCGTTGAGTACAACGGCAGACTTTATATTTACGGCACTAACGACCATCAGGAATACGAGGCAGTCGGCGATGACGGAAAGAACGGCTATGCTCACATAAAATCCATCGTTATGCTGTCAACTGACGATATGGTGAACTGGGAATACCATGGCTTCATAGACGTCGCAAAAATTGCGCCTTGGATAGTGAATTCATGGGCGCCGTCCGTAACTTCCAGAGTTGAGGCGGATGGAAAAACTCATTTTTACCTTTACTTTTCGAACAGCGGCTGCGGTGTAGGAGTGCTTACGGCGGAACACCCTCTCGGACCGTGGAGCGATCCTCTCGGAAAGCCGCTAATCTATCAGAATATGCCGGGGCTTGAAAACTGTCCTGCGCCCTTTGACCCGGGAGTATGCATCGACGAAAACGGCACAGGCTGGCTTGCGTTCGGCGGAGGTACCCCACCTGACGGTAATACGCTGCACACAAACATACCTAAGATAGTGCGGTTGGGAAAGGATATGCTTTCGTTTGACAGCGATTTTGTTCCGATAGACGCTCCGTATTTCTTCGAGGCAAGCGAGCTGAACTACGAAAACGGAACTTTTATCTACACATACAGCACGGACTGGCAGTCAAGAGAAAACTGGAACAGAACGGACATTCCGGCGCCGGGAACATGCAGCATGGGCTGTATGACGAGCAAAACTCCCCTTGACCCGGAAAGCTGGCAGTTCAAGGGCGGATTCTTCCTAAACGCCGGTGATTCCGGAATGGACTGGTGCAACAATCACACCCACCTTATCGAATATAAGGGAACAAAGTACATTCTTCACCACACACTTCACATTCAGGAGCGCACGAAAACAAAGGGAGGATTCCGCTGTATGTGCGTGGATCTACTGCCTTACACGGATACGGAATTCCCCGTCACAAAGGCAACACGCGAAGGCGTCGCGCAGACTCAGCCGCTCGACCCGTATAAAGCTCACAGCGGTGCGGAGATGTTCACCTGCGCAGATATGTGGTACGAACAGATATCCACCGGCAAAATGGCTGTGAAGTCGCTGGCAGAGGGTGCATGGACTTACATAAAGGGCGTGGATTTCGGCAATGGCACAGAAAAGCTGCTCGTTACCGCAAAGGGCACGGGCGTTATCGAGATTCGTCTTGATGACAGGAATGCCGAACCATTGGGAGTGATCAAACTCGCAAATGATGGATTTGATAAAATTCCTGTGGTTCTTCCCACAAAAATAACAGGAATTCACAATGTATATTTTGCATTTTCAGGCAAGGACATCTGCCTTGAAAGATGGCAGGCTGAATGAAAGGAGTAACTATGAACAAGAAGATAACGGCTTTGATTTGTACAGCTGCTATGCTGCTTGTTTCAGGCTGTTCCGAGCAGAACGGCTCGAATGATTCACCTGTGCAGACAGAAAGCTCTGCCGACAGCGTAGACAGTGTGAGCAAAGCGGAAACAAGCGACAAACCTGACAACGAAACAATAATCGACAGCCTTAATAACGGAATAATAATCGACGAGGTAAGCGGAAATGTCTACAAAAACGAGCGTAACGCCAATCCCATTTCGCCGAGTATATTCTGCGCAGACCCCACCGCGGTGGAATATGACGGAAGGCTTTACGTTTACGGCACGAACGACCAACAGCAGTCGGAAGAGGGAACAAAGAACGACTACGCCCATATCAAATCGCTTGTGGTATTTTCCACCGATGATATGGTAAACTGGATATATCACGGCAGGATAGAAGTCGACAAAATAGCGCCGTGGATAACAAATTCATGGGCACCGTCAATTGCTTCCCGCGTTGAGGAAGACGGTCTTACGCACTTCTATCTGTACTTCTCCAACGCCGGCGGCGGTGTGGGAGTTATTACCTCCACCGACCCGGTAGGTCCGTGGACTGACCCTCTCGGCGAACCGCTGGTTTATCAGAATATGCCGGGGCTTGAGAATTGCCCTGCGCCGTTCGATCCGGGCGTATGCATTGATGAAAACGGCACAGGCTGGCTTACTTTTGGCGGCGGAAATGCTGCAGACGGCGGTGTTGTACATACCAATGTCCCTAAGGTAGCACGTCTGGGTGCGGATATGCTTTCGTTTGACAGCGAGTTCGTTTCTATTGACGCCCCGTATTTCTTGGAGGCAAGCGAGCTGAATTACATCGACGGCACCTATTATTACACCTACTGCAACGACTGGCAGAACCGCAACAAGTGGGATCGCAAGGACATTCCTGAGCCGCCTACATGCAGTATGGCATACATGACCACAAAAACTCCCCTTGACGCAGACAGTTGGGAATACAAGGGTGCATATTTCTACAATTCCGGTCAGAATGCCAACGGCGAATCCGGAATGCGCTGGGGCAACAATCACACGCATTTCTGCGAGTTTCAGGGAACGAACTACATTGTCCACCACACGCTCCTTCTTGAAGAACTGACAGGCGGCACAGCAGGTTACCGCAGCATTATGGTTGATTATCTCCCGATGAATGCGGCTGACGGAGAGATCCCGATAACTGCCGCAACGCGTCAGGGCGTATCTCAGATAAAGCTTCTTGACCCCTACGCTGAAAACAGCGGCGCAGTTATGTTTACGTCTGCCGATATAGGGTACACAGATGGTAACGACCCTGCCGCAAAGAGCAAGGCAAACGGCTCATGGATCTATGTAAGAGGTGCGGATTTCGGTTATGGTGCTTCCGCTTTCACCGCTGATGTTAAAGGCAAGGGCAGAATCGAGGTTCGCCTTGACAGCATTTCCGGCAAGGCAGTATCTTACATTGAATTTGACAACGCTGATTATGCTAAGGTTCGTTCTACTGAATTCAGTAAGTTTGACGGCAGAAATCACAATATCTATCTGGTATTTTCCGGTGCGGATATTGAACTGAGATCGTGGCAGTTCACAAAGGGCAACGAGGAACTCCGTCCCGAGGAGAACATCTCAGATACCGAGATAAAGTACGAAACTCTTATACTTACCAGTCAGGCTGTAAATCCCGGCCCAAGTCCGTCGGCATATCTCGAAATGACCGGTGACGGTGAGTATTCCGTGAAGTCCACCTCATTTGAAAAAGAGAGCGAGTTGCTTAACTTCGGTTTCATCAACGTTAACCCGGACGCAAAATACAAAGTACTTGTCAAGTCCGTAGGTCTTGAAACGGAAAACGGTATCGTTGAAGTCCCTGTAAACGCAGAGCTTGACCCGACAAGCAGCTCCGCAAATGGACTTGCTAACGGCTGGATGGGCGCTGAGATAGGTTCCGTGGTTTACGGCACCAAGGAATGCGGAATAGTTGCCGCAAAAACCACTGTCGACTGGATAGGCTACCGTTTTGCGCTCATAAAAAACGGTGAGGAAATTCCCTTTACATCAATAACCTACAATCTTGAAATAAGTGGGCTTATCCTTGATTAAGGTGAGAAAATCATAATTTGGGAGGATCTTCAATGAAACGTGTTTCTGCTGTTAAAATCATAGGAAGCATAGGATTGGTTATTTCAATGTTATTAAACGGATGTACCACAAATAGTATTACGGATAACAATGTGTCCGGAAACGACCTTACCGCAACGGAGGTTATCCGGCTCATGGGCAACGGAATAAACCTCGGCAACACGCTGGAGGCATACAATCACAAAAGCTATGTGGAGTTAGGGGTAGACCCCACTTCCTTTGAAACGCTATGGGGACAGCCCGTCACCACAAGGGATATGATAGACGATATGAAAGCTATGGGCTTTGATACTCTCCGCATTCCTGTGGCATGGACCAATGGCATAAATTACGAGAGCGGAGATTACACCATTGACGAGCGGCTCATGAACCGTGTCGATGAGGTAGTCAATTATGCTCTTGACGCTGATATGTATGTTATACTGAATGAACACTGGGACGGAAGCTGGTGGGGAATGTTCGGCTCCGCCGACGAGGCAGTTCGTGAAAAAGGAATGGCACTTTATAAGTCCATGTGGACGCAGATATCCGAGCATTTTTCCGATTATTCCTACAAGCTGATATTTGAATCTGCAAATGAGGAACTTTGTCACAGACTCAACGATAGCGACGTCACCGGAACAGAAGGAGTTCTCAGCGAGGACGAATGCTACGAAACAACGAACAGAATTAACAGCGAATTTGTTAAGCTGGTACGTTCGACCGGCGGCAAAAATGCAGACAGATTCCTGCTTATCGCAGGGTACAACACCGACTTCAGGAAAACATGCGATGACAGATACCAAATGCCGGAGGACACTGCAAAGGACAAGCTTCTGCTTTCAGTACATTATTACACGCCGTGGGACTATTGCAGTGACGGCAATGCAAAACGGTGGGGAACTCCCGGCGATTATGAGGAGCAGAATTCCCTTTTTCAGATGCTGACTAAATTCACAGACCTGGGATACGGTGTGGTTATAGGCGAATATGCCGTTATGGGTGCGGCGGATAAACCCGATAGGGATAAGTTTTACGCCAATCTTCTGGATAACTGCGACCTGTATAATTACTGCCCCGTCCTCTGGGACTGCAGCGATTTTTACAAAAGGGTCCTCAGAAAAACTACCGATGAAAACATAGCAAAGCTGTACAGCGACAGACGCGCTTCGACCGAAGAAGGCAAGGATTATTCCGAGATTCAGTCTGCCGCAAGGGAGAGAATGGACAAGTCAACAAAGGCGGCTGAAGACGAATTTATGGCGGGCGTATCCATTCCGGCTTCTGATGATACCGCAGTGGCATGGATAATGTACCAGAGTCTTGATTCTTCAGTTCAGTACTGTGTCGGCAACAAGTACGACCCGACGGAAAGGACCTTGGGTATCGTTGCAAACAATGCTGAGATAACCGGTGAGGGAACCTACACCGTCAGTCTGGATTTCTCGGATTGCGGTATTCCAAAGGGAGTGCTTTTCTCGGCTCTCGGAATTTACAACGGCGAGAAGTTCTTCCCGGATTATACTATCTCTATTGATGAGGTTAAGGTAAACGGCGAAGTCCGTGAGCTATCCGGCAAGGAATATACCTGTTCCGACGACGGTAACTGCACGAGAGTAAACCTCTATAACCAGTGGGTAACATCTATCCCCGATGACTGCAGATGTGCCGATGGCGACAATTCCGGTCTGTCCGCGACTGTTCTTCCAGTCAAAGACAATGAGATACTTTCGACGCTGGAAATAACATTTACTTATTCAGCGCCATAAATCAGATTAACTGTGATATTCAAAATCAAAACCGACGGATTTCACCAGCACAGTGATCCGTCGGTTTATGTGTAAAGGCATTGGAGGAACCATTATGAATTATACAAAATCAGTTGAAAAATGGGGCGTTTTCGAGTTTTGCTCCGAGGGAACCACCGCTGGCAACCCATTTCTGGAACGCAGTATCACTGCGCTATTTGAAAGCGATTCCGAGCGCAAAACCGTAAATGGTTTTTACGATGGGAACGGAATATACAAAGTTAGATTCATGCCATCGTTTGAGGAAGAATACCATTTTACGGTCTGCGGGAATTTTTCTGACAGTAAATACGAAGGAACTTTTTCTGTCACGCCGCCGTCGGAAAATAATCACGGCTGCGTAAAGGTACATAACAAATATCATTTTCAGTATTCCGACGGTACACCTTATTATCCTGTCGGCACGACCTGTTATGTATGGAATCTGCAAAGCGATGACCTTATCGCACAAACTCTTGAAACTCTGAAAAATTCCCCGTTCAACAAGATACGTTTCTGCGTATTTCCTAAAAGCTACTGCTACAATTCACGTGAGCCTCGCTCCTATCCATACGAGGGTACTCCGGTTGACGGAAGTGCTATCACAGAGGACAATGTGTGGGGCTACACTCCGGATTCCAAGGGCAACAACTGGGATTTTGAGAGGTTTAACCCCAAGCATTTTCAGCATATTGAATACTGTATCACCGAGCTTCAAAAGCTGGGTATTGAGGCAGATATTATCCTCTTTCACCCGTATGACCGCTGGGGCTTCTCAACAATGACACCGGAGCAAAACGAACTTTATCTGAAATACACAGCGGCAAGGTTTTCGGCTTTCAGAAATGTATGGTGGTCATTTGCTAATGAATATGACCTGATAAAAAACAAGAGCATTGAGGACTGGGAACAATATGCGCAGATAATCGTAGAAAGCGACCCGTATGATCACCTGCGATCAATACATAACGGTAATCAGTTTTACGATCATACAAAGTCATGGATAACGCACTGCAGCATTCAGCGTTCTCCGGAGGGAACATCCGAGTGGAGAAAAAGCTATGGCAAACCGATAGTAATTGACGAAATGCTATACGAAGGAAATATTCAGTATGCGTGGGGCAATATTTCGCCGCAAGAGCTTGTTCGGAGGTTCTGGGAAGCACTTTGCCGCGGCGGCTACGGTGGTCATGGCGAAACCTACATAGATGATAAGGCGGTATGGTGGTCTCATGGCGGAGAGCTTAAGGGTGACAGCCCGGAAAGAATAGCTTTTATGCGAAAAATACTTGAGGAAGCTCCGGACGGCGGATTGCGACCCAAAAATATGGAATGGGACGAGCTATGTGTGGTTCCTGAAGATGAAAATCTGGCTGATGAAACCGGTTATCACCTGTTTTATCACGGGATTTCGCGTCCGGGATTCAGATATTATCATATTGACGATAATAATTTATACACTGTCGACATTATAGACACATGGAACATGACGGTTGAGAATGTCGGAAGTTTTAAGGGACGTTTCAGAATTGATTTGCCCACAAGAGAGTATCTTGCGGTTAGAATTAAGAAAGCTGAGAATGGGATAGAATAATGTTCGCCCCGATATGTTTGGTTCTGAAAAAAGAACTGTGTAAATGCGAATAATCCCGAAAAATATAGAGTAACATACGCAATCCTAATGGCAAGCACACAAAACACATCGTCCAGCAAAGGAAAATATCTGCAATACGTCAAAGTATTATCTAACAGACCGCAATGTAACACGGAAAACAAAACTGTACTCTGCGGGTATACTTGCTTAGAGGACGATATTTTCGGTGAAGTGGAGAGTTTGCTATGTATGAGTTATTCAAAGAAGCCGTGCTTGCTTCAGGACTTGATGTTCTAAATCAAACCTTGGATGTTACGAAGGATGACTACTGTCGAATTAAGAATGCCTTTTTGCCGGGGGCAAGTTATGAGCAATTCATTTCAAAAGCAGCAGATGGGCTGCTGCCAGGTGCTGGAATTGATCGTTGCATAACACACTGTGTTCTTAATCACAAATGGGTAAAGCTGTAGCTTGCAGACGGAACATAAATTTAAGCCCACTCGGTGAACTTCAGTATGAAAACGATCTGTACGCCGACAGCATATATCAAAGGCTGATGGACGGGCTTCGAAACAGTGAATGTTAATATGGACATACCACCTAAAAAAGTGGACATATCTACATACCAATCGTTAAAAGGTTTAGCCTGAGAAAATCAAACTGGCTCTGCAGCGACCGTTTTGAGATCGTTGCAGAGCCTTCTTTCGTTAAATTGTATCAATAAATCCCATTAAATAAAGACTTTCGGATAAAGAAAACGGACACCAATCAAGATACGCATTGTATCAAAATTGGTGTCCTGTTATGGTCGAGGTGACAGGACTCGAACCTGCGGCATCCTGCTCCCAAACGAACCTATGAAGGCAATTTCCGCTAAAAATAGCTTTTTCCGCCCCTTTCCGCTCGGAAAACCGCACTCTTCGGCACTCTTATCTCCACTGTTTCCGAGTGCTCCGAAACGGTAGGTGGTCTGTTATGTGGTCATAAAAACACTCCCCGAACAAAAATCGTTCGGGGAGCGTTCGTTTGGTGGTTGTATAGTAACTCTAAACACCGAAAAAGTCAAGTCTTTTTGGTCAAAATCTGCTATGCTGTAAACAAAGAAAAAGCGAGAGCATTATTAGATCTCTCTCGCCTTTTTTATCATTTGATCTCTTGTCTTAATAGAGCCACATCTTTTTGATGATCTTGCGGCTTGATCTGATCCAATACTTTTTCTTCAACCGGTTGAGTCCAGTATATTTTCAAGGACTCTCTTGCTCGTGTAATAGCGGTGTAGAAGATACTATGAGTAATCAACTCATCAATTTCATCAGTTATAATGATCTTGACATGATCATACTCAAGACCTTGGGCTTTATGAATAGATACTGCGTAGGCGATTTGGAAGGGAACTGTAGCTTTCGAAGGTCCCTCATCGTCTTCATCTGTTGTCTTGTTTTTATTCACGACAAAACGAATGATAGAGTTTCCATTACCAGCAGTTCCGACTATGGTAAAATCCATATCCTTCATGTCCATGTCTATGAGCGGTTGATCTATTTCAATATCAAACTGGATTCCTTCCGTTGCTTTTCCCTCGTTCAATAAAAGGAAATCGACAATATGACCGGTCATATTGTTATGAATCACGGGAAGCTGATCTTCTGTACGAGTGAAAAACTTGTCCGACGCATCGTTGAATAAGATAGGGTCGCCTACTTTATAACGTTGTATTCCTCGCCATATTGCCTTGCCTGTATTGCTTTCTTGTAGGAAATGGTTAATATTGTTTATGCCATACAGACCACCATAATTGAGACATAAAACGACCTCACCTTCTCTAGCCGGAGCAAAGATTGATTTGTCCAAATCGGTAGAGTAACCATAAGTTTGAAGAAGATAATATATGTCCCCATTCATTTTTCTGACATCGTTCCAAACATTCAATAGAGCATCGGTATTGCTTCTGTAAGGTGTGGTGAGTTCACATACTGCAGTTTGAGGAAGGAAGAACCGTACTGCATCAAACCAATTTCCGAATTCTATTGACTCAATCTGGTAGGTGTCGCCAACCAACACGAGCAACTCGAAGTTTGCTCGTTCAAGGACTTCTCTCATATCTTAATTGTTTACCGTACTACACTCATCAATTATTAGTATATCAAAGGTTGTCTTGCCCTTATATTTGTTGCTTGTGAACTTTGATATGGTCATAAAAGTACTGTTTGCAGATGCGGTAACTTTTCTTCTCATATTGTTTACAGCAGGATTGGTTTGAGCTAAATAAAGTCTTGATTTGCTCGCAAACATGTTCGATATATGATTAATCAAGTATGATTTTCCGGTACCGGCAGAGCCATATATGAGAGCAACTTTCGAGTGAGAAAACATGTTGAGTAGAGCAGCTTTTTTCTCATCACTATTTACTTGATTGGTCGTTTGCATCCAGTAGTTGACCATATTGGTATAATTATCTATGCCATTTTGAGTGAGTCCCTTTATCGTTTTAATTATAGAAACGGTATCATCCTTATAATGTTCGATGAAAAGATGGTCGTATTTTATAACCATTCTGCGAAGTCGCTGTTTTTCCGAATGGTATAACTTCTGATTGTAGGTGTCAACTAAGGTTTCTATATCATCAAAGTTGTCAAGTTTATATTTGCCATCTTCTGTTTTTTCGAGTGGGGTAAATAAAATATTTTCTCTCTCAGTGTTATTCTGAATGACCCAAGCCAAAAGCTCGTGTTCGCGTCCTCGTACATCAAGGCAATCCAACAAATCCGATAGGCTAGGAACATGATTTTTTAATCCGGAACAGAAAGGCATTTCGTCAAACGGGATACATTTGTTGTCCAAATAAAGATCAGAAAGATTGCTGTTTTTTCCTACATGCACATACTTGTTTTCAAAACGATCAAAGCGCCAATTGTCCTTATATTGTCTTCTTAATACGCGATTTGTTAAATGGTGCAACAAATATCTCAATATGTTGCTTCCGGGAGAGTTTCGCTTAATTATATCGCGGCATTTTTCAAGACAATCAAAAAAGTGAATTGCTTTTGTTGCAGGAACTATCTGATTTCTTAATTTAGCAAATGCCTCATCAGAGAACATTATGACTTCTGATAAACTAAGCCCCGTTTTAGTTAAGAATAGACTAATGTTGCGTTGTTCCGCCGAACCATAATCTCTTGATGAATTATCAACAATCCTACTGAAATTCTTCAACTCGCAAGGGCGAATATTAACTTCCCAATCTACAATAACACGGATGGGCATGCGTTGATCAAAAATCTCAATGCTATTGTCCGCTATAGCAAATTTAACCGCATAGTAACTCGTGATTTCCATGTCTGTAAAAGCGATGAGACTATCAGTTTTGCTTGCATTGTCGTTTGCAGGGATGAAAGCAACTTCGTAATATATTTTGTTATTGACGAAGAACGGTTTTATCTTTTGAACGTAAAATCTATCATAACGGAACCCACCGCGAACAGGGGCGTTGTACCTATCTACTACGGTAGCAATTTTAGTATAATATTCTGTGAGTTCGTTATTGGTGTCTAAAGGGAATTGATCTAGATTTTCGAGCACTTCCATGGAATATTTGTTGTATAAAAAATTCTTGATTCGGAACAAATATTCGTAGTATCTTAACATAAGCCTCTCGGCATTATGTTCTTTGAGCACACGATGAGACGATGAGATTTGAAGGAAGTGGTGAAATCTAGATATGTGTATTAGTTGTGGTTCGTTTTTAGCAAACTTAACCGCAGCTTTTAAATTTTCATGAGTATCTTCAATGTCGCCGCCGTTAGCGTACTCTTTAAGAATAATGTGTTCTACAAAATGACGTAGCGATTCCAAGACTTCTTGGGAAACTTCACCGCGTGTTGATTCGCCCAACCGGCTAATCTGGCGACAAATGATCTTGTTGCTTTCATAAATTGCCGCATCTACTTTTAACATTCCCGAAAACACGGCTTTACACCTCCACCATTCTATGATCTTATATAAGATACAAGCTATGAGACTTTATTGATTTTCATATTTATTATATTATGATTTGCTTGATATTTCAATGTACTCTTAGACGGCGTTTGAAACACATTATAGTAAATAGAAAGAGTTTCATAGCACATAACGGATGAGAGGACAGATTTGTGGCTAAAGCTGACAAATGCTGAAATCGCAGTATTTCTATGCCGAAAGCAGTTGATATTCAGACCGAAATGTGGTATAATGACGAAAATGGTAAAATGCCAAATTTATAACTGCGTATGAGGTGTAATACAATGGCCGCAAGCTTTTCTACCATTATTTGCGAAACAAAGGAAAATACCTTTCATGACATGACGGTTGCAAAACGGGCTGAACAGGCCCTTTTTGATAAAAGAACAACATCCTTGCGCTCGACGAAAAGGCAGCGATTATTCGTCCTGAAACATCTATTCAAAGCTCGCTATTTACTGGCGCAATCCACGAGCCGCAGATGTTTACCGAGCTCAAGAAGGAAATTATATCCTGTAACCGTATTGATATGCTGGTGTCCTTCATTAAATGGAGCGGACTGCGCTTAATAATGGATGAGCTTACAACCTTTACACAAAACGGCGGTGAACTCCACATTATTACAACCTCTTATATGGGAGCGACCGATGTAAAGGCAATCGAAGAACTCCGCAAACTTCCTAACACAAAAATCAAGGTGAGTTATGACACCAAACGCACCCGACTTCATGCGAAAACGTATGTTTTCTATCGGGATACCGGTTTTACTACGGCGTATGTTGGTTCATCGAATCTATCTAATGCTGCCATTTCCAGTGGCCTTGAATGGAACGATAAAGGTTACAAAGAAGGATCTACCGGAAACGATTGACAAAATCGAAGCCACCTTTGAGAGCTATTGGAATTCTAATGAATTTGAATATTACAACGAGGAACAAAAGGAGCGCCTGTCACGTGCACTAAAAGGCAGAAAAATACTTTGACAATAATAATGCCGAAGTTTATACGATGGACATTGCGCCCTATTTCTATCAGCAAGAAATTCTTGATAAGCTGGAAGCAGAACGCAAGGTTCGTGGTTATCATCGAAACCTTGTTGTTGCCGCCACAGGTACCGGAAAGACGGTGATTTCTGCGCTTGATTACAAGCGTTTCCGCAAGCAAAACCCGGATAAGCCTTGCCGACTTTTGTTCGTGGCTCATCGTGAAGAAATCCTGAAACAAAGTATGTACACCTTTCGCGCAGTACTGAAAGATGCAAACTTTGGGGAGATGTTTGTGAGCAGCTATAAACCGGAAGGCATAGACAATCTTTTTTTATATCTATTCAAACTTTCAACTCGCAGAGCTTTACCGAAAAAACAACGTCAGATTTTTATGATTATATTATTGTGGACGAGTTCCACCATGCTGCCGCACCTACATATCAAAAGCTCTTATCCTATTATAATCCGCAGATTCTTCTCGGTTTGACGGCAACGCCCAAGCGTATGGATGGCAAGAGCATTTTGCCGTATTTCAATAATCGTATTGCTGCCGAAATTCGTCTGCCCGAAGCTATTGACCGTAAGCTCCTGTGCCCGTTTCAATATTTTGGCGTAACTGATACGGTTGATCTGGATCACTTAAAATGGGCAGCCGGAGGTTATGATAAAGGCGAACTTTCGCGAATTTATACACTTAGCGGCATGATGGCAAATCGTCGTGCCGACTTGGTGGTTACTTCATTGCTCAAATATGTTACAGATATTGATGATGTAAAGGGGCTTGGATTTTGCGTAACGGTTGAACATGCAGAATTTATGTCTAATTACTTTAATGCCCGCGGAATTCCGTCGATGTTCCTGACCGGACATTCGCCGGACGAAGAAAGAAAAAGGCAAAGGCCAGGCTTGTAAAAGGTGAAGTGCGGTTTATCTTCGTCGTTGATATCTACAACGAAGGTGTGGACATCCCTGAAGTCAACACGGTTTTATTCTTGCGTCCAACAGAATCTTTGACGGTGTTTTGCAGCAGCTTGGACGTGGACTGCGCTTGTCTGAAGATAAAGAGTGTCTGACTGTGCTCGATTTTATCGGACAGGCAAACAAAAAGTATAATTTTGAAGATAAGTTTGCAGCTCTCCTTTCCAATACAACACGAGGCGTAACACGTGAAATCAAGGATGGGTTTATTTCACTTCCAAAGGGATGCTATATCCAGCTTGAAAAGAAGGCAGCAAGATATATTCTTGATAACATTCGCGCATCTTATGGAAACAGCGCCGGCCTTGTTGCACGTATAGCAACCTTTGAAGAGGATACCGGTCTAAAACTTACTCTCGAAAACTTTCTTGATCACTATCGTTTGGATCCTCGCTCAATCTATAAATTTGCTCCCTTTTTTCTCGTCTGTGTGCGCGTGCAGATGTAATTGATAATTTCGAGGAACCGATCGAAGAGGTAATGTCAAAAAGCGCTCAGCCGTTTTGCTTTGGTTGATTCAAGACGTTGGATTGTGTTTATGCTGCGTGTTTTTGGAAAATATCGACCATTTCGACCTTACGAGACTTTCGGATATAGAAAAAACGCATGCTTCAGATGTTCTATATTACAATGTGGGGAAAAAGCACTTGAGGATTGGAACGCAGATGAGGTACTTGAAAACTTCAAAATTCTTTCAAATAGCCCGATAATGCTTTCAGAGCTGATTGCACTGCTCAAATACAACTATGATCGCATTGATTTTATTGACGAGCCTGTCAGCCTCGGATTTGATTGTCCGTTAGATCTGCATTGCACCTATACGCGCGATCAACTGCTCGTTGCAATCGATTTTATGAAGCCTAGCACAGTTCGTGAGGGTGTAAAATGGCTTTCTGAAAAGAAATTGATGTATTCTTTATTACACTGAATAAATCCGATAAAGACTACTCGCCAACCACAATGTATAAGGATTATTCTATCAATGAGACATTATTTCACTGGCAGGCCAAAGCACAACAATACAGAAGGAAAAGCTGGCCAGCGATATATTCATCATCGCCGGAACGGAAGTAAGGTGCTTCTGTTTGTCCGTGAGTTTAAAAATGATGTGTACGGTAACACCGCACCATACACCTATCTCGGTACGGCAAATTATGTGTCTCATAACGGCTCAAGGCCAATGAATATTACTTGGCGCTTGGATGCCCCTATTCCGGCAAAATACTTAAAGAAAACAAATAAATTGGTGGTAGGATAATATGGTTAAAAGTCAGTTGAATCTGACATACGCACTAAAAAGATGGCATAATCACCAGCATTTCAAACGTTGAAAGCGGATTAAAATGTGGGTGTGTATGTCCCAGCGTGCGATATGCCACTTGTCGCCAAGAAGGGCGAAAAGATGATGCATCACTTTGCGCATCATGCAGGGGCATAACTGTGAATACGGATATGAATCTTCCCTTCATTTAGCTGCCAAGGATATTCTATCTAAAGCAAAAAAGATTGTAATACCTCCAGTATATGTTAAATTCCCGGATTCCTATAAAAAGGATGAACTAGTTTGTGAAGAAAAGAGAAATAAATATTGATAGAGTTGAATTAGAAAAACGCTATAATGATATTATCCCGGACATTGTTATATTTGCTGGAGGTAGACAGTTTTTTGTCGAAATATTTGTTACACACTGTATTGATGATGTAAAACTTGAAAAAGCTTAAAAAAAGCAAACATTTCTACCATTGAAATTGATTTAAGCAAAAGAATGAGACAATTACTACAGAAGAACTGACAGAACTATTATTAAGCAATAGCAACGAGAAAAATGGAAATATAATGTTATAGCTCAAAGCTATTTGCAAAAAATTCTACAAGGTTTCTGATAAACGAAAGTTAGTGTCTAGAGGATTTGCGGTACACGTTGATAATTGCCCAATAAAATCTCGTGTATGGAAAGGCAAACCTTATGCAAACTTTATGGATGATTGCTTGTATTGTGAATATTGCATTTATCAAAAAAGATGATGAAATGCTTTGTTCAGGAAGGCTTCGCATCGCATCAATAGCGGATTTTGACATTCCTGAAAATCAACGAATTAGAGAAAGCGATAAAAGATTTGACGATTTAAAAGAAAATGCGTTTATTGAAGGAATCTGTCCAAACTGTGGGGGGCAAATTAGTAGAACGGCAAAGCAGATACGGAACCTTTTGGGGTGCAGTAATTATCCTCACTGTAGATTTACAGCATCTCGGACCCACAAACAGGAGAAAATTAAAATGAAAGCATAATTTTTGATCAAAATGGAGTGCTAAAAATGAC
>VOFB01003719.1_pt1 | contig 31102 bp, 45 predicted proteins | sample 5384141 | NCBI WGS metagenome assembly VOFB01 (sample SAMN12384721, study PRJNA508395) | human gut metagenome | isolation source: healthy gut A | host: Homo sapiens | reverse complement strand
TGAGGAAGTATCCAATAAATACGATGTTATGGAATTAAAAGACATGATCAAAGAGCATGTGGCATTTACCAATTCCGAAAAAGGTAAGGAAATTCTGGATAACTTCAGTGAGTATCTGCCGAAATTTAAGAAAGTAATCCCGTATGATTACAACCGTATGCTGATGGCTATCGTTCAGATGGAGGAGAAAGGTCTCTCATCCGAACAGGCACAGATCGAAGCATTCTATGCGAATACGAGAGGTTGATCGTCAGTAGGGAATACGAAAAGAAAATGGAGGAAATATCATGGGAAAACCAACCGGATTTATGGATTATAAAAGAGAAACATCGGTGAGTGAAGCACCATTGGAGCGTATCAGAAATTTTAACGAATTCCACACACCACTGTCAAAGGAAGAACAGCAGATACAGGGTGCGCGCTGCATGAACTGCGGCGTTCCTTTCTGTCAGGCGGGAATGAATATCATGGGAATGACGAGCGGATGCCCGTTACATAACCTTGTCCCGGAGTGGAACGATCTTGTATACACAGGGAAACTGGGAGCAGGCATACAACCGTCTGAAAAAGACAAACAACTTCCCGGAGTTCACATCAAGGGTATGTCCTGCACTATGCAGAAGCAGCATGTACCTGTGGACACTGGGGGATGCCGTTTACCTGTAAGGGGAAAACGAACATGGCATTATCGAGAACGCTTATGAGCAGGGCTATGCGAAAGCAAAACCACCGAGAGTCCGCACAGGAAAGAAAGTCGCAGTCATCGGTTCCCGGTCCTGCCGGACTTGCAGTGGCAGACCAGCTGAATAAGCGCGGACACCTTGTAACCGTATACGAGCGCGATGACAGGGTGGGCGGACTTCTGATGTACGGAATCCCGAATATGAAACTGGAAAAATGGGTGATCGACCGCAAGGTTTCCATTATGAAGGAGGAAGGCATTACATTTGTCACAAATACGAATGTCGGCAAAGATGTCAAAGCTGCAAAATTGTTAAAAAATATGACAGGGTTGTTCTGGCATGTGGAGCCAAAAATCCACGTGATATCAATGCACCGGGCAGAGATGCAAAAGGTATTTATTTTGCAGTGGATTTCTTGAAAAGCTACCACAAAAAAGCCTTTTGGATTCTGAATTGAAAGACAATCAGTACATTTCTGCAAAAGGAAAAAAAGAGTGGTCATCATCGGTGGCGGCGACACCGGAAATGACTGTGTGGGAACAACTATCCGTCACGGAGCAGCCACTGTGACACAGCTTGAGATGATGCCGAAAGCTCCGGATCAGCGTGCCGCGAACAATCCGTGGCCGGAGTGGCCAAAAATCTGCAAGACAGATTACGGTCAGGAGGAGGCGATCGCAGTATTCGGACATGACCCACGTATCTATCAGACCACGGTAAAAGAATTTCTGAAAGATAAAAATGGAAATCTCTGTGGACTTGTCACGGTGAAATTAGAGAGCAAAAAGACGAGAAAACAGGCCGTATGATGATGGCAGAAGTGCCGGGTTCCGAACAGAAAATGGATGCAGACCTTGTGCTGATCGCAGCCGGATTCTTAGGAACTGAGAATTATATTGCGAATGCGTTTGGGGTAGACCTGAATGCGAGAACCAATGTAGCAACCGCAGAGGGCGCATATGCGACCAATGTGAAAAATGTTTTCACCGCAGGTGATATGCACAGAGGACAGTCGCTTGTCGTGTGGGCAATCCGCGAAGGCCGTGAAGCTGCAAGGGAAGTGGATGAGAGTCTGATGGGATATTCTTATTTGTCGGTGCAGTAAGATTAAATTAGTATTTGTATATAATTGCTTTACTTTTTAAGAAAATTATGTAAATTACATAGGATAACAATTTCATAAAAATAAAAAAAATACTGTTTGTTTTCAGGATTGATTTCTTATAATTCTGAAAATAGAGCAGTTTTTTTTTATGAGATGCTTTATATGTTTAGAGTCCTGATTTGTTCAATCATCATAATGACCTTTGCATGAAACAATATAGATGATATCGTCTTTTTCGTAGTAAACAATTCTGTTTGTATCATCGATTCGTCTGCTCCATAGACCACTTAAATTTTCCTTTAGAGGTTCAGGCTTTCCAATGCCTTCAAAGGAATTTCGCTGGATATCTTTGATAAGTCCATTAATTCTTTTTAGAGTTTTCTTATCCTGTGTTTGCCAGTACAAATAATCGCTCCATGCTCTATCTTCCCATAACAATCGCATTATTCTACCTCTATCAATTCATGCTCTGCAAAGTTGGCTTTACCGTTTTTTATGTCGTGTACAATATTTTCTAGATAACGGATATTGCTCTCGGAATAAAATGGATCTACCGATACCTCAAAAAGGAATACGTTTTTTTCTGCCTACCTTTTTTTGCAAATATAGTAAATGCTGCACTCATGGAAAGACCTAGTTCAGAACATACTTGTCCATGCTTTTTTTTACATCTGCATCCAATTTAAAATTAACATTAACTGCTTGTGCCATATACAACACTTTCTTTCTACTTGTTTACAAATTGGAATTTCGTCTTGCAAATTAGCTTTTATATTTATAGTATATGCATATTTAAAGAAAATTATCAAGCAAAATTCTTTAAAATTACTTTTGCACTAAGTAGGGGAGTTGCATTGGAAAAATACTTATGTTAGAATAAATCTATTGAAAAAGAAAATACAAAAAGATGGTATTTGAATGATTTCGGGAAAGAGGGGATTTAGAAATGGTTAAATACTTAGAAGCAGCAGAATGTATTTGCCGGCAATATCTGTTTGCAATCTTATTGCAGTAGGTTTTGCAATGAAAAACAGAAATCTATTAATAAAATAATGTATTTTGTTAATAATCTTGGTATTGTTGTGTTATCAAATCTTATTGTCTGGACGGAAGGCTGTTATGTGGATGAAAATAATTTAAGTGGCAGTGCAATTACGTTTATTTTGAACATTTGCAATATCGTATTTTTTATTGTGAGTTGTATAATGGGATTTAAATGCAAGAAGGCAGAATAAAGAATTGATAATATATGCTTTGATTTGATAAACGTTTATGCAGAAGTGGTAAATATAGGTATGTCTCAATTGGGTTGGAGATAGTTTATGAAGAATAAATTATGTATGTTATTTGCAATTGTTTTATTGCTGGTTGGTGGATGCAATGAAAAGTCACAAAATTATTTTGCAGGGACAATTTTGAAAATAACAGATAATTATTTTGTTGTAAGTCCGATGATTCGGAATCAATTAGGGAGACCAGTGATAATATATTAGTTCCAAAAGAAGTGGTATCAGCGAATGGAGTCCCAGAGTTAGCAGCTGGTGAGCGTATTCAGGTGGTTTATAATGAAATGGAACAAACGGATGAAGGGGTGATCATAGACATTGTTTATGCAATATACAAAGAAAATGATTTAGAAGGTACTCAGGAAAAATGAAATTGTAAAGAATAAGTGAAGAAAACGATCTTAGAGAAAAAGCCAAAGTCTAACGACTTCGCTTTTCTTTTTTTACTACTGTATCCAAAGTGCCAAGTTTTTCCCAAGAAGCAAGTATTCGCCGTGGGAGTAAGTGACAAGTCCACTTTTGTTCAACTCAAATTTTCCTTTTTTTCATCGAGCAGGGTGTCGTCAATGGTAACGCCTACAACATCAGCAAGGATCATGGAGTGGCTGCCGAGAGGTTTGATCTCACGAACCGTGCATTCGATATTGACAGGGCTTTCAGCGATTCCGGGTGCGTGGATGTGTTTTTGAGGCAAGCGGCGTTAAATGCATTTCCTTAAATTTGTCAACATCACGACCGGAGCGGACACCACAGTAGTCGGTAGCTTTCACCAGTTTTCGGTTGTTAAATTAATCACAAATTCGCCGGACTCCTCAATCAGGTGGTATGAGTAGCGCTCCGGGCGGACGGAAATCGAAAAACCATCGGCGGATTGGTGCAGACTGTGTCCAGCCCACGCGACGGTAATAATATTCGGTTTTCCATCTAATTCCGGTTTTCGCACAGAGAATCGTGCGCGCTGTGGAACTCTGACAGCTTACCATGACAGCAGGGAGCGGATAGAGCATATTACCCGGTTTCCAGTTCTGTTTTGCCATATTTTATAATTCCTTTATCTAAAAATAAATGGATGTAATATCCATAACGGATTTGCGATATATAGCCGGATATTACTTCAATAGCATATCCATCAGATACGCATATACATCTTCATTCAGATTTTTCCAGTTGTTGCAGATTGCTTCTGCCTGTGCACGGTTTTTGACACTTAACGTCAGATCGATGATGTTTGTATTATGTTCGCGGTACTGACAGCGCACGGCGTAATCCTGATTTGGAGTTTTATAATAATCCGCCAGAATGGAATTGTCATTTCGAAGCTGAAGCTTGTTTTTTTCCAGAAAAGCCATCGTGTCGTGTTCGATCGCATCGGAAATCTTGTCTTTGAAAAATTCCAGCGTCTCTTTTCCGGCAGCAGTGATGGTGTACTGGGTGTTGCTGTGCGTGGATTCTGCACGGATCAGATCGGCGTCGACCAGATCACTGATGACCTGCTGGACACGGAAATAATCGGTGTAGTCCTGTTCGAGAAAAAAGTTCGAAATCTGTGTATTGGTCAATGGAAAATCAACTTTATCCAACATGTTTAAAATTGTTAATTTATATATGGTAAATGGTTCGGCCATTTATATACACCTCTTTCTATTTGCTGTTTACCAATTCATTATGAAACACTTCCTGATCTGTATAACATTTTCCCCTGCCAGGTGTCCTCGTTCCTGAAAACGTTTCTGGATCGTATTTAAGACACGTTTTTTATCCGTGCTCCACAGCGGCGCGATCAGAAGGGAACGTGGACCGTCGCCTGTGAGGCGGTGGATCACCATTTCCGGTGGAAGGTGTTCGATACAGGTCACAACAAAATCGCAGTATTCCTCAAGGGAAAAGACTGGAAAAGGCGCTTTTTCATAGAGCAGAGCCAGATCGGTATTTTCAGTACATGGAGAAGCTGCAGTTTTACGCCGTCTATCGGAAGATGTGCAATAGCGTCTACCGATGCAAGCATCATTTCTTCCGTCTCACCGGGCAATCCGAGGATCAAATGCGTGATAACGGAAAGACCACGATCTTTCAGGGCGTCCACCGCAGATAAATACTGCTCATAAGTGAAACCGCTCCGAATCTGCCGCAGCGTATCGTTGTGAATGGATTGCAGACCAAGTTCTATCCAGACAGGTTTTTGGCAGTTCAGTTCGGAGAGCAGATCGAGCACTTCGGGTGGGAGACAGTCACAGCGTGTTGCGATGGAGAGTGCAGCAATATCCGGCTGTGCGATCGCCTCCGTAAAAAGTTCTCTTAAGTAGGAAACGGGGCGTAGGTATTCGTGTATGCCTGAAAATAGGCGATAAACTTCCGACAGTTACTTTTCCTGCGGATGCGTTCTTTCGCCTGCGTGATCTGCTCTGTGACAGAGAGGGAAGGTGCAGTGGCAAAATCGCCGCTTCCCCGGCGCTGCAAAAAATACAGCCGCGCGAATCCAGTGTCCCGTCACGGTTTGGACAGGTCATCCCGCCGTTTAAAGACAGGCGGTAGACTTTTTCGCCAAACGTCTGTTTTAGATAATGGTCAAGGGAAAAAATATGGTTTGTCTCCCCAGAATTTTTTATCTGACATATCCATGTTTATTTTACGATGTGGGATTTTACTGCCTGGCTTACCACCTCTGCAACACGCGGGTCGAAAGCTTCCGGCATGATAAATTCATCGTTTAATTCCTCGTCGGAAACAAGATGTGCCAGAGCTTCGGCAGCGGCAAGCTTCATTTCCTCGGTGATCTGTGTGGCACGTCCCTCCAGGGCACCTTTGAAAATGCCAGGAACGCGATCACATTGTTGACCTGCATCCAGTTTAAATTCGGGTAATCTTTTCCAATGATACCTTCGCGGTCGCACATAGTCACATGTTTGAAACCGTAAGTGAGGAGCAGTTTGGTGATGGCAACGCCGGCAGAGCCTGCACCGTTGACAACGACTTTACAGTCCTCTTTTTTCTTTCCGGTCACCCGGAGACCATTGATGATGCCGGCAAGAACTACGATTGCGGTACCATGCTGGTCATCATGGAATACAGGTATGTCCAGAAGCTCTTTAAGTCTTGTCTCGATTTCAAAACATCTTGGAGCTGATATATCTTCAAGATTGATACCGCCAAATGCAGGTGCAATATTAACTACAGTTTTGATGATTTCTTCTGTGTCCTGTGTGTCAAACAGATCGGTACAGCGTTGACACTACCGAATTCTTTGAAAAGAACAGCTTTTCCTTCCATAACAGGCATAGCGGCATGAGCACCGATATTACCGAGTCCAAGTACAGCACTTCCGTCAGATACAACAGCGATAGTGTTAGACTTGATAGTGTACTTATAAGCTGCTTCTTTGTCCTTGGCAATAACCTTGCAAGGTTCTGCTACACCAGGAGTATAAGCAAGAGCAAGATCTTCTCTTGTCTGAATCTTCATTTTAGGAGTTGTTTCAAATTTACCATTCCACTCTTCATGGAGCTGTAAGGCTTTCTCTGCATTAGTCATGATATCTAATCTTCCTTTCAATAATTAGTGCTTTTAACAGCATTATATATAATAACATATTGCTCTGACTAAAAAAAGCATTTTTAGTCTTTTCTTTTAGAATAATACGTTGTATAATCAGTTTATCTTTGATGCGATTTCTGCATCATTTCCCATTAAACTATGATTAATAACAGAGGTGGATTATATGAAGGCAAAGTTAGAAACATTGTCAGTCAGTGTATTACGCGAATTTGCGAAAGACAAGAATATAAAAAATATATCAACAATGAGAAAGAGTGAACTTATTGATGCAATTATTGCTGCAGCAGAAAGAGAAGAAAAGAAAGAGCCGGCAGAAGCAGAAAAAATTGAAGATGTTGTTTTTGAAGATGCCGGAGCAGAACATGATGTAGCAGGAATATCGGATGAGTCACACCATAAGAGTGAGCAGTATGTTAAAGAAGATAAGAAAGATAATTATCATGCACAGCCAAGACAAGAGCATGATGCTCCATTGGCAGATGGAATACTTGAGGTTTTATCGGACGGTTATGGATTTATAAGATGTGAGAACTTTCTTCCGGGAGAGAACGATGTATATGTTTCTCCATCACAGATAAGAAAGTTTAATCTAAAGACAGGTGATATTATTCAAGGACCAAAGAGAATGAAAACATCTGGTGAAAAATTTTCGGCTCTTATGTATCTTGAGACGGTCAATGGAAAAGATCCGTCAGTTGCACAGAGAAGACCTGCATTTGAAAGTCTTACACCAATTTTTCCTAATGAAAGAATTCATCTTGAAAAGAATTCAAGTACAGTGGCAATGAGAATGGTTGATCTTATATCACCAATAGGTAAAGGTCAGCGAGGAATGATTGTTTCACAGCCAAAGTCTGGTAAGACAACACTTCTTAAGCAGATTGCCAATGCTGTAACTAAGAATAACCCTGAGATGCATATTATAATTCTTCTTATTGATGAAAGACCTGAGGAAGTAACTGATATCAAGGAATCAATCGTGGGTGATAATGTTGAGGTTATATATTCAACATTTGATGAACTTCCAGAGAGACATAAGAGAGTGTCAGAGATGGTTATTGAAAGAGCCAAGAGACTTGTTGAACAGAAGACAGATGTAATAATTCTTCTTGACAGTATAACAAGACTTGCAAGAGCATATAATCTTACGGTTCAGGCAAGTGGACGTACACTTTCAGGTGGTCTTGACCCTGCAGCACTTCATATGCCTAAGAGATTCTTTGGCGCAGCAAGAAATATGCGCGAGGGTGGAAGTCTTACGATTCTTGCAACTGCTCTTGTTGAGACAGGAAGCAAGATGGATGACGTTGTATTCGAGGAATTTAAGGGAACAGGTAACATGGAACTTGTTCTTGACAGAAAGCTATCAGAAAAGAGAGTGTTCCCTGCAATTGATATAGCAAAATCAAGTACAAGAAGAGAAGATCTTCTTCTTAATAGTGAAGAGCAGGAAGCTGTTGATATAATGAGAAAAGCTCTTAATGGATTAAAAACAGATGAGGCGGCAGAGAATATTTTAAATATTTGTTAAGACTAAGATAATCAAGAATTATCGCAACAGTAGTTAAGAACCATTATATTTAAAATATATTTTCTTTTTATAACTCTTTTGAAAAAATGCTTGCATAACATGTCGCATCGTGATACAATATGAAAGCTGTTTATGACAGATAAAGAGGTCATTGTGTCTATATGCGCATCCCATCGGGACAGAAAGAATCTAAGCAAGCGGAATTCACAATTGTAATACTTAATAATTTGTAAAGAGGTGAAATCATGAGAGAAGGAATCCATCCAGAATACCATCAGGCAACTGTTACCTGCAACTGCGGAAATACATTTCGTAACAGGATCTACCAAGAAAGAGATCCACGTTGAGATCTGCTCTAAATGCCATCCGTTCTACACTGGCCAGCAGAAAGCTAACAGAGCTGATGGTCGTATTGATAAGTTCAACACCTTTTTTTAGAACATGGAAACTCTATGAGAAAGACATGGTTTTTAAAATGAGATATTCAGGAATTGGCGGACAGGCCGTCATGGAAGGCGTGATGATGAAGAATCAGGAAAAGTACGCCGTTGCAGTGAGAAAGCCTGACCATGAGATTGAAGTGAAGGTTTCAGAATATACTGGGATCATCAAGAATAAGAAAATAAGAAATATGCCGGTTTTAAGAGGTGTATTCAGTTGTAGAGAGGCGCTTGTGCTCGGAATGCAGACATGGACTTATTCCGCTTTTTTTTGAAGATGAGGAAGTGGATGAGAAGAAAAAGAGCCAATGACGGAAGAAGAGCGCAGGAGACAGGAGCAGAAAGAGAAGAAGCAGGAAAATGCCATGATGGGCGGAACGGTTGTATTATCGATTGTTCTTGCTGTGGCAGTATTTATGATGCTTCCATATTATTTATCGACTCTGTTTCAGAAAGTAATTACATCCCAGTGGGTGATCGCATTGCTAGAGGGAGTGATCCGTCTGGTGATTTTCATCGGATATGTAGCACTTATCTCTCTGATGAAGGATATCCGGCGCGTATATATGTATCACGGCGCTGAGCACAAATGTATCAACTGTATCGAACATGGTATGGATCTGACCGTGGAAAATGTGAAAAAGAGTTCCAAACAGCACAAACGCTGTGGAACCAGTTTCCTTTTGATCGTAATGTTAGTCAGCATTTTGTTTTTTATGTTTATCCGCGTGGATTCTACAATCCTCCGTGTGGTTCTGCGTCTGCTTCTGATCCCGGTGATCGCAGGTGTATCCTATGAATTTATCCGGCTGGCAGGAAGAAGCGATAATGCAGTTGTGAATCTTTTGAGCAAGCCGGGATTATGGCTGCAGGGTTTGACAACAAAAGAACCGGATGATGAGATGATCGAGGTTGGAATTGCCTCTGTGGAGGCCGTTTTTGACTGGAAACCTTATGTGGAAGAAATCCGCCGGGAAATGAAGTAGAAGGGCGTGAGATAAGAATGACATATCGGGAAGCTGTTGCCCATGGAGAAAAAGTGCTGGAGCTGTCGCATATTGCAGATGCGAAAACAGATGCATGGCTGCTTTTGGAAATGGGCTGTAAGATAGACCGTAAATTTTATTATATGCATATGGAAGATGATCTTTCGATGATCTGCTGAAGGAATATGAACTTGCCGTCAAAAAGCGTGCAGAGCATATCCCGCTGCAGTATATTGTGGGCGAGACGGAATTTATGGGGCTGAAGTTCAAGGTAAATTCCAATGTCCTGATTCCAAGACAGGATACAGAGACACTTGTGGAGGAAGCATTAAAAAAGGTAAAGCCGGGAATGAAAGTACTTGATATGTGTACCGGTTCCGGTTGTATTGTTATCAGTATATTGCATAACGTTGAGGGCATGAAAGGATATGCGGTTGATATCTCCAAGCAGGCGGTCAACGTTGCAAAAGAGAATGCAAAACTAAATGAAGTTCCGGTTCTTTTTGAACGCAGTGACCTTTTTGAGATGGTCACGGAGAAGTTTGATGTGATCGTGTCAAATCCGCCTTATATCCCAACGGATGTGATTCCGCAGCTCATGCCGGAGGTACAGGTGTTTGAACCGATCGAGGCGTTAGATGGAAAAGAGGATGGACTTTACTTTTACCGCAAGATCGTGGAACAGAGTAAAGATTATCTGAATTCTGGCGGTTCTCTGATGTTTGAGATTGGGTATGATCAGGGAAAAGATGTATCTAAAATGATGACAGACGCAGGATTTTCAAACGTCTGTGTGAAAAAGACCTTGCAGGAAATGACAGGGTTGTGACTGGGATGTTGTAGCGGCATCAGAGTGTAGAAATATAATGAGCGAAAGAGAGGAAAATGCAAATTTATTTGCATTTGACGAACGACGAAATTATTGAGTGATGAAATCACGATATTTGATTAGACAGAAATGAGGGAGAAATATGTTTGATAAATTAGAGGACTTACTCATCCGTTATGAAGAGTTGATGAGTGAATTAAGTGAGCCGGATGTGGCAAATAATCCGGAACGTTTCCGTAAGCTGATGAAAGAGCAGAGCGATATTTTACCGATCGTTGAGGCTTATAAGGAATACAAACAGTGCAAGCAGAATATCGAGGATTCTCTTGCTATGTTAGAGGAAGAGTCTGACGAAGAGATGCGCGAGATGGCAAAGGAAGAGTTAAACGATGCAAAGAACCGTGTCGCAGAATTAGAGAATGAATTAAAAATCCTTCTTTTGCCAAAAGACGAACGATGCCAAAAACGTTATCGTGGAGATCCGTGCCGGTGCCGGTGGAGATGAGGCTGCGTTATTTGCGGCAGAGATCTATCGTATGTATCAGCATTATGCAGAGACAAAGAACTGGAAAACAGAGATCATGGAATGTGACGACACCGGGATCGGCGGCATGAAGAGTGTGACATTCATGATCACAGGAGCAGGTGCTTATTCGGTTATGAAATACGAATCTGGCGTACATCGTGTTCAGCGTGTGCCTGAGACAGAATCCGGCGGACGTATCCATACCTCTACTATTACCGTAGCTGTGATGCCGGAGGCAGAAGATGTTGACGTACAGATTGATGAGAAAGATATCCGTATCGATGTCTGCCGTGCTTCAGGAGCAGGTGGACAGTGTGTCAACACCACAGACTCTGCGGTACGTTTAACACATATTCCAACTGGAATCGTGATCTACAGTCAGACGGAAAAGTCACAGATCCAGAACAAGGCAAAAGGCGTTTGCTTTATCCGTACAAAAAATTATTTGACTTAGAACAGCAGAAAGCACATGATGCAGAAGCCGAGCTTCGTAAGAGCCAGATCGGTACAGGAGACCGTTCTGAAAAGATCAGAACATACAATTATCCACAGGGTCGTGTTACAGATCACAGAATCAAGCTGACACTTCACAAATTAGATAAGATCATGAATGGTGATATTCAGGAGATCATTGATGCGTGTATCGCAGCCGACCAGGCTGAAGCTGGCGAATATGAATCAGGAAGCGTAAAATCCAGTTCATGAAGAATATCCTATGATTATGAGGGCTGTAAAAAACTCTCCAGATAAAAAGAAACGCCAGTTCCAGCAAATGCCGGTTCGGGCGTTTCTTTTATCTGGAGAGTTTTTTACAGCCCTTTTCATGTGTGAAGTAATTGTGACTGATTCATGCGTAAAAGAATTCTTGAAAAATGCTTGAATGAAAAAGTAACTTCTACTTTTCAAGTTTATTGATTTTATGCGAATTAACTTTTTACTTTTTGAAGTATACATTCCACTTTGTTTATTATATAATTCCTTTATACAGTACAGAACACTTTGTTTTCTGAATGATAAAAGGACATCTGAAAATAGTGTGCGAGACTAAATTCCACATGTCTGTTGGAAAGACTAAATTCTATGCAGTGAAACTTGCCTGTGCTTACACTATTTTTATTTTACTAATGCTGGGATTAGTGTTACTTCATCTGCCGGGATTTCAATTAATCCAAGAGCTTCATGAAGTCTATTATCCAGCAAGATTCGAGACACCTCATATGGACTATGTCCATTGAGGCTGTCTCGTTTTTCACTATTGATATGATTAAGCAATAACAGTGTTGTTTCTTCTGTTATGTTCTCAAAACTTGTTCCTTTAGGAAGAACATATCTTATGTATTCGTGATTTTTTTCAAGCGCACCCTTTTGGTCAGAACGATTCGGATCGCAGTAGTAAATACGCGTTCCTATCTCACCATTTTCATCACATTCCAAACTAAGTCTATCTTGGAACTCATGACCATTATCTGTGAGTATTACCTCGAAGAGCTTTTGGGATAATTCAATTCCTAGGACTTTAGTTAAATAATCAAATACTTTATTTACTTCTTCCTACTGTGTTTGTTCTTCCAGAAGAAACATGAGCATTAAATTACAGTTTCTAAACAGCATGGTTTTGTAATTTTTGCGTCTTCAACTGTATCCATTTCGACTATATATGTCGGATTGTTCTTTTCAACATATTCAATAAATTCCTTGTGTCCTCTATCTTTCCTAAATGAGCAATCTTTGATACTTGCAGATGTCTTTTTCTTTCTTGGTTTATAAATAACTTTACGTCGCAAATCTAAGTTTTTAACTTCAAAAACACCATTATCTATGTATGAATAGATAGTTCTTCTTGAGCAACCTATCTCATCTGCATGAGATGCATAGATATGTGCTATTGATTGTCCTTTTTTATGAGAGGAGATAACAAATCGTCCATCTGTTGTATGCTTTCAGGCGTTTGATTAATACCTTCTCTGCTAGTTGTTCGCAGTGCTTCATAAGAATCTTGAGCATATTTAGATGAGTATACTTTTTTTCTCTAAAAGACAGTTAATCCGTTTAGAACAGCCATTGCAAACATAAGGCGGTTTTTCAAGTCTTTCACATTTTCGTGGCTTGTAAAACTGACAAACTTCGTTACATCTAAATTTTCTACATGTAACACACATACGATTACAATCATTGTCACCACACATATGAATAACCTTGCAAATATTAGATCGTGGTTTAGATGCATCATAATTATTGGCACAAGGGATTTGACTAAATCCGGTGGCACGAGACTCTTTTAGAACTGAATGACGTCTTACTTCTTTAGATATTGTGCTAGGATCTTTGTGTACAGCAATAGCAATACTTCTGAATGATTCACCATTGTTTAATCCTTGCTCTATTCTGATTCTTCCAGATAAATCTATATGTTTTTGATTGCCTTTTTGGTCTAGTTGTATTCATTATGACCTCACTTTCTGCACAGGCAGGCAATCATCTGCCTAAATATACTACAGAAATAACGCAGAAAAATCTATGCGAAGTAAATTCTATAGGTGTAGAATTAAGTATTGCCATGTAAATTTAAAATTGCATTTTACCAAGTTAATTGACATAAAGTAAGGATATGATATAATGAAACAAATGTTCTTACAAACAAATGTTCTGACATTGGGAAAGAGAATATAGAAATAGCAGGGATATAGTACAATAGAGTAATAATGCACTTATGGAGGAGAGATGGCATGTTAATTGAATTACTAAAAGATTTATTTGTTGAGGTGTTTGGAATAATATTTCAAAAGGTGCTAGATAATAATAGAAATATTAGTTCGCCAAAGGAACAAAATACTAAAGATATAATAGAACCAATTAAGCGTATAGAAGTGGTATATAAGTACGAACAGTCGCCACAGAGAATGGATGTGGAAAGTGATTTTGGTATAATTTTAGTAGTTGTTTTAGGGATAGTTTATCCATTTATTAAATACCAAGATGTTATTAGCCAAGTATTGATGTGTAGTATTTTCATGTTAGAAATAATGATAATGTTTATAGTTGAGTATGTAACAAGACGTGGTTGGAAATTTAACGATGAAACTCAGAGCTTAGTAATATTCAATATGTTATCTTCGTTGCTAAGCTTAATAATTTTGGTATTGATGAAGACACCATTGTTTTTTGATAGATATTCACAATCAGAGATGCTAGACTACATTGATGAATGTGGCGTGGTAAAATTGTTATTTGATGATTCCAGTTTGCTTATGTATATAATCTCACAAATGGGAGCAGTATTATTTCTTGTTATATTTATTGTTAAGTTGATGCTTAGCAATATTTCTTTACTGGCATTAATTAGGATTAAGGTAACGGGGAAAGAGCGTGGATTTTGGGTTTTTATCTATAATAAAATAGGAAATAGTTGTAGAAGGATAACAAAATATATTAAGGAATCATGTTTCATGCTTGTTATTTCTTTTTTGTTAATGTCAGGAGCATTCGTTAAGTTTATTGAATTGATTCAAAATATTGGAACAAAATGGTAGGACTATAAGCGTAGACATAAGGTTATGCTGAAAAGAGTTCTATGCCAAGTTGTTAGTATTAGTACCGCTTTATAGCGGAGCCAGTAACAGTGCTTGCGATACCGCCCTTTGGGGCGAGCAGTAAGAAAAACATTTTGAGGGCTGATATCAAACCACCAGTTGAACTGGTAGTTGCTGACTTGGATTATAAATGCATATTATGACAGTTGATACAAATACAATGATTTCTATCACAGAAGCTAATCAGAATTTTTCAAAGGTTGCCAGAGTTGTTGATGAACATGGCACAGCAGTTATCCTTAAAAACAATGTACCAAGATATCTTGTGATTGACTTTAGCAAAGCGGAGCAGGAAAAAATAGCATCTACAGAGGATGTATTTGCTATATCAGAACGTCTTATGAAGCAGAATATGAAGGCTTACGAGGTGCTTGCCAAATGATAGGATTAAACAACATGGAAAATGAACATAAAAAGTCTTAAGATTTCGGCAAATGAATTAGAAGAGGTTTGTTGGAAGACCTTTGTCTTGTACCGCAAACTTATCGGGTTGATTTGAAGGAGAAAATGCAAATGAGGAGAGTGACAATTGAATGGTCATATCCGATGGATATAGATAACATTTTGCTGGACGAAAGAATGCAGGATATAGGAATATATTACATTACAAGGAAGTTTGGCAATAATGTAAGTAATTTGTACATTGGAAAGACCATATATAGCTTTGGGAGCAGATTGGAAAGTCGCAGGTGGTTTTGGACAGATAATTACAGAGGAAGAAAAGAAGTTAGGCTTGGAACAATTGTAAAGCCTAAATAATGAAGAGCTGTATCAATTGATTTCAGATGTTGAGGCTACATTGATTTACTTAATGAGTGATTCGCTGATTCATAATAATAAATGCACTCTTTCATGTAATCCAAGCGAGAGAATTAATATTAGCAATATTGGGTATAGAGGTGATTTGCCGCCAGAAATGTATATTAAAGATGAAGATTGGATTGAATGATGAAGAAGGTATTCAGTTTAGAAGAGATTAAGAAAAGCCTAAAAATAAATCTGATAGATGGTACATACACTCATATAAGGGCGTATCATGCATGCCGACCTATTTCTATAGATGATTATTTGCTGAATGGAATAAGACCAATATCTTATGAGTCTGCATTGTATGAAGTTAAGAGCAGAGTTATATGTGAATGGGTATCTGAAAATACTGCAGTTGAGAAATTTAACGAAGAGTGGAATGATTTTGATGATATCCATAAAAGGTTTGGTTAGAAATGAACAAGAACTTGCTTTTGGATGGAGCAAGCCATTATCTGATTTATGGAAGTGAGTTTATTAATGCATTAGCGATGCAGCTTTGGGTGTAGGAGTAGATTGAAGAAAATTGGAGTTCCTACAATATTTCATTGCGATATTCCGATTGAAGATATACCAGAAAAACTTTAAAGGATATTCAGTATTCTTTCAATAAGGGGATATACTGATGCATATGGATTTTCAGTGCAGATGTTAGATGCGAATAATATTGTAGATTATGAGCATCCGAAACAAAGAATTCCAGACCCTTATGGTGGTTCTTATAGACCAAATTATGCAGAACTGAGGGATTTGGGATTTGTAACTCCTGAAGTCTGTTAAGATGTAATTTGGGGGATTTACTAGCTGGATATAAAAGAAAAATAGCTGATAAATAGAAGTGTGTTTGATACTAGAATATGTTATAATAAGCCAAAATGATATACGTATATGGAGGTAGATGATGAAACCTTTAAATATATTCAAGAAGAATAATGTGACTAATGTATCAGGAATTTTGTCTGAACCAGGTGATAAACTTGAGGCAAGAGTTACAAATTCTAACAGAAAAGTGATTAAGATACAGAAAAGACAATGGAAATTTAAAGTATAGTGCAACGCAGTATCCAAATGGTACAGTTATTGAAACAAAAGTCACCAAGAAAAAGTAATCTAGATGGTAATATCCAATTATCCGAATTTAATTAGAATAGTTATATAAAATTTTTAATATTATATCTATTTTATCTTGTGTTATGATATAATTACCTATTGTGTGCAACTTAAAGAGGCACACGTTTGAGATTATTTATGGCATGAAGGTATTTGTTCCAAGCCTATAAATTATGAGGTTTTTTGATCCGTGAGGGCAATCAGGAAGCATAAAATGGCAGTTTTGAAGAATATCCTATGATTATGAGGAACCAGAGAAAATCTCTGGTTCATTTTTTGACGCTTTCGGGTTTTTATTCTGAGATCAGCCAGTCGAGTAGGTTGATAGATTTTATCCCCTCATACGAAGAGTCCATTCCTGTATTCAGGGGAAAGAACGATTTTTCATAGTTATCGTTGATTTTCTGGAGTGGTGCTAATTCTCTTTTGCGAACATCTTCACTTGTCATTGATTCCGTGACCTGAACATAAAGTTTGTTATCTGCCTTTGTTGCAATAAAATCCACTTCGAAATTACCAACTTTACCTATAGAGACATCATAGCCTCGACGAATCAGTTCAAAGTAAACAATGTTTTCTATTGCATGACCGCTGTCACGATCTCTGAATCCAAGCAGATAGTTTCGAAGTCCGATATCGACAATATAGTATTTGCCAAGAGTGCGTAAATATTCCTTTCCTTTGATATCAAATCTTTTGATGTCGTAGAAGAAATATGATTCCAGCAGTGCATTTATATATGTCTGAACTGTGTGAGCACTTGGGGTTCCTTTTCGATTCTTGTTTTCCAGAAGTCCTTCATTTACTAAGGTGTTGCCGATAGAAGAAATAGAGATATTGTTTCCAATGTTATCAGCAAGGAACATAGTGATCTTTTTAAGAGGATGGGGTCGGTGACCCGCTTTTTGACCTCTGCGATTTTCTCGTTCGAGAATGTCTCGCATGATAACGGTGGAGTAGATACCATCGAGCAGCACAAGTGCTTTTTTCCTGATCTAAACCTATGTCAGCGATACCCGGCATTCCGCCAAATCGCATGTATGCATCGAAAACTTCACGGAGTTCATAATGTTCTCCCATTTTATCATAAGCCTGTTTTCGTGTACCGCCTAAAGCACTTTTGGTTTCGCTTATTTCAAAATCATGGAATGTTAAAAATTCAGAGAAAGATAACGGCAGCATTTTTATTTCTATGCATCTTCCAGATAAATAGGTGGCATATTCAGAGGAGAGCATATAGGCATTGGAGCCTGTGACATAAATATCGCAGTTGAAGTCGACGCGGAAAAGAGTTAACAGCATCCTCCCAGTCAGGACACACGCTGAACCTCATCAAAAAAGAGGTACATTCTTTTTATTTGGTACGATATGTTGTTTGACATATTCGTAGAAAGAGTCACTATTCATATTTTTATAAGCGTAGGATTCAAAATTCATTTCCAGAATCTGATCGTCAGTAATACCAGTTTCTTTCAGATGAAGGGTCATTAATTTCAACAGGCTGGATTTGCCACATCTACGGATTCCGGTAACAACCTTCACTGGTTCGGTGTCTTGAAATGCTATAATCTTATTCAGATATAAATCTCTTTTTTTGAGTTCATGAGTATCGATCATTTGACGTACCTCCTTGTGCCATTAGTATAGCATAAACTTATGAAAAAATAAAGTTTGTGCACTAAAATGCAGAAACTTTAAAAAATCGACAATTTTGCAATTGAGAATTACATAGAAAATATTTCAAAATACTGATATAAATGTTAGTGAAATTTAAAAATTGTTGTGATAAAATAAGTTGTTGGTATTTACAGTGATGGTGAGTAAGAATGGCGATAACAACAAACATCACATGCTTTAAATAAAAATTAGAATACAGGAGACAAAAAAATGCAGGACGATTTAAGAGCAGAACTGATCAAACAGTTCCCATCAGAGGTAATAGAGACAAAGGATATGACAGGGGAAAGAGTACTATGCCTGTCCGACATGCAAACGCGCAGTTGCAACCGGTACTGAAAAATGTCAGGGATGCGGACAGAAATTAAGCTGGGACAATATCAGGCATGAGAATGAGGCAAAAGGAAGTAAAAAGCGAAAATTGAGTTTGATGTTCCGGCAGATTTTGTATTAGAGGACTGCAGAAAATGCCCATTGTCCTATATCGGAAGAAATGGGGACGAAAATGTTTACGAATGTCCACTGCAGATGAGAGGCTGGAATTATCATAATGAAATATCAATAGCAATGGAATTATCAAATAATGAAAAATCAAAAGCTCAGAAAACACTGGGGAAGGTTCTACATGGCATCAAAATTCTACGCGGTAAAAAGGTAAAATTCCGGGAATCTATAACAGCTGGGATGATTGCAAAAAATGGTAGACGGTTTTCCGGGGCCGTATATAAAAGCTTCAAGACTACTTGAGGAAGCGGAAGCCTTCGACAGCTGGGATGATTGCAGAAGGCACATCCAGAAAGCGGAGCGAAAAAGCAGAAAAACCAGATACATTCGTGGGAAGCAGGAACAAAATCCGGCAGTCTACGCTTTCGTCGACGGCTCTTACAACATTGCCACAAAAGTCTACGGCTACGGCGGATTCCTCATTCACAATGGAGAGAAAGAAGTACTTCAGGGATCAGGGAATGACGCAGAAATGGCATCTATGCGGAATGTTTCCGGCGAGATATTAGGCGCAATGGCTGCAGTAGAACGTGCGATTGATTTGAAACTTCCAGAGGTAACAATCTATTACGATTACATGGGAATCGAGATGTGGGCGACCGGTAGCATGGAAACGGAACAAGCAGGGGCACGATCGCCTACTATGATTACATGCAGTCAGTGAAAAATAAAATCAAGATTAAATTTGTAAAGGTAAAAGGTCATTCCGGTGTGGATGGCAATGAAGAAGCAGACCGGCTCGCAAAGGAAGCGGTCGGAAACACAATTTAGAAACGGGCTTTTCAAACAAATAATATGTAAAAAAAAACAAGTATTTTTAAATAAACAATTTAAGGTTTGACAGACATAAAATATGAGACTATAATGTGAGAAACAAAACAGATAATTGTCAGATTTTTTAGGTGGAGGGTAGAAGAAAAAACAGATAAAAAGCGAAATAAAACGAGGCAATTAATACATTGTCAGACTGGAAAAATTATATATCAGAGAAAGAAAAAAAGTATATTAGAATGGAAAGGAAATAACAATCTATGTTGTCACAAAAGAGTACAATGAAAACAAAACTTGAAAATATGTATCTGCAGAAAAGAATCAGTTACGGTTATAGAAAAGTCATTAACATGATGCTGCTGTCAGGAGTGATTTCTATTATTGCAATAGGCATTCTGTTTGCCAATATGATGAATTATGTCAATAATGTCAACGCAGCAGATCAGGCAGTAAAAACATGCAGAATTAATATAAATACAGCAAAGAAGAAATATCCGTGAAATGGCGCTGAATGATGACGAATCCACTTACGACAGCTACGAGGAGAAGGTGAAAGAGCTTCTCGGGACCGTAGATACACAGATGAATGTTTTACACGGCACAGGTGTCATTACAGAGGATCTTTATACAGAATATAAAGGTGCATTTACGGACTGGGGAACGATCGGATATGAGATCATGGAAGAGATCAAGGCCGGTAAGGAAGATCAGGCTGTCGATGGTATCTTAAATAAGTGTACCCCTGCATTAAACAGCTTAGTAGAAATTTCAAAGAAATTAGATGCATTGACTGATGAACAGAGAAGTAAGGCTGTCCAGAGCACGATCTTCTGTGCAGCTGCCGGTATTGCAGTGATCATTATCTTCCTGCTCCTTGCATAGGCAATCGCAAAGAAAGTGAGCAGGATGGTACTTGAAACTATTCTGGAACCATTACATGCGATCGAGGACGTGGCGAAGGAACTCACGGAAGGAAATCTGCACAGCCAGCTGGAATACCACCCGAGGACGAGATCGGAAGACTTGCACACAGCATGCGTAAGTCCATCCATATCCTTGGAACGTATGTCGATGATATTGACCGCTCCATGAAACAGTTCTCAGAGGGCAATTTTGATGTACAGCCAGAGGTAGAGTGGAGAGGGGACTTTGTTGGTATTTTTACAATCCTTTATGGAGTTCCAGAACAGCATGTCTGATACGGTAAGAGGAATCCAGAGGGTTTCCGATGAGGTATCCAACGGAGCAGAACAGGTGGCATCCAGCTCGAACGAGCTTGCAGACGGCGCAACGAATCAGGCAGCAGTTGTCGAGGAACTGACCGCTACCGTTACCGGTGTTTCCGAACAGGTGGCAAACAATTCACAGGCAGCAAAGGAGATCAGCGGAAAAGTGGAACAGCTTGGACAGGCGCTGATCGAGAGCAACGGAAAGATGCAGGAGATGGTTGTCTCCATGAACGAGATCAATGATGCATCGCATGAGATTGACAAGATCATTGCGACGATCAATGAGATCGCATCCCAGACCAACCTGCTTGCCTTAAACGCATCTATTGAGGCTGCAAGAGCCGGTGAGGCAGGAAAAGGTTTCGCAGTAGTTGCAAATCAGGTAAATGTCCTGGCAGATCAGAGTGCAGAAGCGGCAAAGGAATCAGCAGCACTGATCGAGCGCTCTGTGAATGCTGTTGAAAAAGGTATGATAGTTGCAAAGGAAACAGCAAAGACAGTTAGAGGAAGTGGCAGAGAATTCAAAAACGATCACAAGTGAAGTGACAAATATCGCAGACACCTTAGAGACACAGACAGCAGAGATCCATCAGATCAATGAAGGAATCGAGCAGATCAATGATGTGGTACAGACGAATTCAGCTACTTCAGAGGAATGTGCGGCTGCAAGTGAAGAGATGAGCAGCGAAGCAGACAATTTACGTACAATGATCCGCAGATTTAAAGTTGTAAAGACGGAAAAATAATATCAGACCAGATAAATTCAATTGGATGCGCAGGAGTATAAGCGCAAAAGAAAGAGGAAAGGTTCTCTGGTTATGAATAAGGATGTATATGGAATATTAGGAGATCTGACAGCAGAGATCTTATTGGAGATCATAGCGGAATGCATGGATGATTACCTGTACGTAATCGATCTCCAGAATAATAAGATGGAAATTTCCCAGTCTGCCCTGGATCGGTTTATGATTTCTGAGACACATGTGAGGAATGTAAAGCAGGAGATCATGTCCGTTGTCTACAAAGAAGACCGCACTATGTTTGCAAAGCATATGCAGGCTGTGATGGATGGAAAGGAAAAGGTGCATGATATCCATTACCGGTGGCTCGACAAAACGGGCTTCCGGTATGGGTCAACTGCCGCGGAGTAGTGATTGATGATGAAGATGGGAAGCCGGGGTATCTGGTGGGATGTCTGAATGAGACCGGAAACCAGCGGCGGGCTGATAATGTGACCGGGCTTTTAGGCGGAATGGAATTTTGTGCTTACCTGCGGTCACAGAAGAAACCTGACTACCGGATTTCTTATGCATATTGGAATTGATGATTTTGCAACGGTGAATGAAACACATGGCAGCAATTATGGCGATTATGTGTTAAAAAGTGTTGCAGACTGTATGAAAGAGTGTCTGTCCGGAAATCAGCGACTCTATCATCTGGTCGCAGATCAGTATGTGATCGTGGATCTTGACAGTACTTCCATGGATGATGCCATACAGCTCAAAAAAAAAGATTGGTGAGAAAATAGACGAATTCATCATCTCTGAAAAATATGAAGTTGTATTTTCAGCTTCTGCAGGAGTGATCGATGCCTCGACTGTGGCAGAAGGCTACGAGGAATGCCGCAAAAAGTTTGAATTTTCCCTGAAAAAGGCAAAACGGATGGGAAAAAATAACATCTATTTTTACAGGCAGGAGGATTACGAGAAATTCCAGCGGAATGGAAGAATCATAAGTGCACTGAGAAGTTCCATCGCTAACGGGTGTGAAGGTTTTGAAGTATACTATCAGCCGATCGTGGATTGTGTTTCCGGGCGTGTGATCGGTGCAGAAGCACTCATGCGGTATACCATGGTGACAGAGGAAGGCAAGGAGTGGCTGTCTCCGGTCGAGTTCATACCGCTTCTGGAAAAGTCAGGGACTGATCATTCCGGCAGGGAAGGTTTGTGTTAAATGAGGCAGCAAAAATGTGCCGTGAGATACAGCAATATATACCGGAATTCAGGGTGAACGTGAATATTTCCTATTATCAGATCGAGCATGGAAAGATTGCAGACAAGATACTCACTGCGGTCAGGGACAATGGACTGACACCGGACTGCATCTGCATAGAAATGACTGAAAGCGGCTTCATGGATATGACACCGGTCTTTTGTAAATTCAGGAAAGTGCTCGAGGAAAATGGGATTCAGTTCGTGATCGATGATTTTGGAACCGGATATTCCAATCTCCACTGCATCAGTGACATGAATCCGGGCTATGTGAAAATGGATAAGGATTTCACAGCAAAGGCAATGAGCTGCGAGCGGGATTACGAGCTGTTTAAAAAGATCATTGAGATGGTTCACAGCATCGGCATCCGCATCTGTCTGGAAGGAATTGAAAAAGAAGACTGGCATCTTAAGATGAAAGAACTGCAGGCAGATTATCTTCAGGGGTATTTTTTTGGAAAACCCTGTGAAAAAAAGAAGTTTATGGAAGAGTTTGTTTGCAATCCGCATAATAATGGCGTATGGTGAGATAGTACCTCTCAGAGGAGGTGCTATTTTACTATACAGATTTTTATAGAAATTTCATATCTGCATGAAACGGAGTATAAAGAATGAACGAAATAGAAGTTATCTGGAAGTTTTTAGATAATCTGGATGAGTACGTGTACGCAACAGACATAGAGACAGATGAGCTTGTTTATATGAACCGCAAATTGTTAGAGGTGTATGGATTACAGTCCATAGATGATGTGAAAGGGATGAAGTGCTACGAGGTGCTTTGCAGAAATCTTCTGTTCCCTGTGGTATGTGCAATAATGACAGGCTTTGTGCCGGAAAGTTTGTCGAGTGGCGTTATTATAATCCGGTGATCGATAAATACATGATGTTGAAAGATACCCTGGTGGAAGATCCTGTCACAAATAAAAAGTACCGGATCGAGATCAGTATAGATATCAGCGAGGAGCGTTCACAGGACAAGATGATCCAGAAGTACAGGGATATGGAGTCCTTTGTCAACGAGGCATTGAAGGATGCGCTTTCTGTCGAGTCGCCGGACGAGACGATCCGTATTATTCTGGAATATCTCGGAAAAGTGCTGAACGGAGAGAGAACATATATTTTTGAGAAGAACAGAGATGGCAGGGATGATAATACATATGAATGGACGGCGCCGGGAGTGCCACCGGAGATCGACAATCTCCAGAATCTTCCGCCGGAGATCTGTGAGAACTGGTATCACATTTTTGAGGAGGGAAAATATGTCCGGATACCGGATATTGAGGAGATGCGCCTGAGCGATCCGTTTCAATATGAAAATCTGAAGCGGCAGAAGATCCATTCCATTGTTGCCATGCCAATTTATGATGCAGGAAAAGACCATTGCTTTTTACGGAGTTGACAATCCGCCGGCATTTTCATTGGAATATACGTCGGATATGCTTCAGATCATGGGTTCTTTTCTCAAGTCCTGCATCAGACGCAGGAATCTGATGAGGCGTCTGGAAGATCTAAGCTATAAGGATGCGCTGACTCAGCTTGAAACCGCTTTGCGATGGAAAAGTATGTGAGACAGATCGATCCGAAGCAGAGCGTTGGCGTAGTTTATTGTGACGTTACTGGTTTAAAGGGTGTGGATGACACACTGGGACATAAGGCAGGGGATGACCTGATCCTTAGAGCCGGTGCATGTCTGGAGCAAGTGTTTGGCGATTACGGCGTATTCCGTATCGGGGGAGATGAGTTGCTTGTATTGTGCGCGCAGATCGATCAGGACACGTTGGCGGAACGCATAAGGCAGTTAGAGTGTCTGACAGCTGAGAAGGACGTAAATATCGCAGTGGGAGTGATCTGGCAGGACAGGGCGGACACACATCTGGATGAACTTCTGCAGGAAGCTGAGAAGCGCATGTATGAGGATAAGGCAGAATACTATAAGAAAACAGGGATTGAGCGGAGAGGTGCAGACAAAAAGGCTGAATCTGCTCTCACTAAATGAGAATAGATAAAAAGTGATAATAATTTTGTCTGAAAACGGTATTTTCCTAGGCGAAATGTAAAAAATTTTAAAATAGAAATAAAATGATTGTGATTTTGCCATGAGGTACAGTATAATAAGAAATGTCGGTTAAATGTAAAAATCATGTAAAAAGTTTGTAAATAAAATTGCAGACAGGGATACGTTAGGATGTATAACGTAGTTAGGAGTACAAATGACAACATTTACTATTATTTTATCGTGCTCAGCGGAGTGGCACTGTTCCTTTTTGGTATGTCCCTGATGGGGACGGACTGAAGAAAGTAGCGGGTAATAAGCTGGAGCTGGTTCTTTATAAGCTGACGAACACACCGTTGAAAGGAGTGCTGCTTGGAACTGCTGTGACAGCGATCATCCAGTCCTCCTCCGCAACGACTGTTATGGTTGTCGGCTTCGTAAATTCCGAATGATGAAAGTTGCTCAGGCAATCGGAATCATTATGGGTGCCAACATTGGAACAAGTATCACAGGCTGGATTTTATGTCTTTCTTACATTGACGGTTCGAACGGGATTGCACAGCTGCTGTCCACGGCGACTATCTCAGCGATCGTGGCGATCATTGGTATTATCTTTAAAATGTTTGTAAAAAAATCCGGCTTTAAAAATGTCGGTGACATTATGCTTGGGTTCTCCATCCTGATGGTGGGGATGCAGACCATGAGTGGGGCAGTTGCACCATTAAAAGATAACGAGCATTTTGTGAATGTATTGACAATGTTTAAGAATCCGGCGGCAGGTATACTGGCAGGTATTTTATTTACAGCGGTATTGCAGAGTGCATCTGCCTCAGTCGGTATCCTTCAGGCGTTGTCCATGAGTGGAACGATCACTTTTGCAGCGGCACTTCCTATCACCATGGGTATCGGTGTCGGCGCAGCCTGTCCGGTTCTGCTCTCCTCGATCGGAACGAACAAAAATGGTAAGAGAACAGCCCTGATCTATCTGTTTAACGATCTGTTCGGCATGCTGTTCTGGTCAATTGTGTTCTATTCTGTCAATGCAGTGGTGCATTTCCCGTTTATGAATGCCACCATGAGCCCGGTACTGATTGCAATGTTAAACACGGTTTTCCGTGCGGCAACGATTTTAGTACTTCTTCCATTTATCAAATGGATTGAAAAAATTGTTTATCTTGTTGTAAAAGATTCGCCAGAGGACGAGGAGGATCAGGCAGACTTCGATCTGCTCGAGGAGCGTTTCCTTGCTTACCCGGATCTTGCGATCACGCAGAGCCATCTTGCGATGAACGGCATGGCAAAGAAGGCAAGAAAGAATATTTTACGCGCGTTAAGCCTGTTCCTTGTGTATTCGACAGAAAAGTTTAATAAGGTACAGGAAAAGGAAACGCTGATCGATAAATATGAGGATAAGCTGGGAACCTATCTGATGCAGATGTCCACGCATGAGATGAATGGAAGCCAGGCGAAGCAGGTATCCAAGTTTTTGCATACAGTGAGTGATTTCGAACGTCTGGGCGACCATGCGGTGAATATCTCAGAGGTTGCGGCGGAGCTGAACGAGAAGAAAATTGCATTTTCGGACGAGGCACAGTATGAGCTGGATGTGCTGGAGAATGCAGTAAAAGAGTGTGTCAGTCTTGCGGTGGATGCATTCTGTGCGGATGACCTTGAGATGGCGGCAAAAGTAGAACCACTCCGCGAACTGATCGGTATCCTCTGCGATGAACTGAAACTGCGTCATATCGCAAGACTCCGCACCGGAAAATGCGAGATGAAGCAGGGATTTGCGTTTAATGATCTGCTGACGAACCTGAACGAATCGCAGACACTGCTCGAACATCGCAGTTGCCATGATCGAGCTTGAGGCAGCAGACTTTGATACCCATGAGTATTTAAAGAGTGTCCGCGAGTTAAAGAATGACACTTACATGGCATACTTTGATGAGTATGAAAGAAAATATGACATCAATGGTTACCGGAAGAAAAGACAAAAGCACAGAAATAGAGATCAGTGATTACGGCTGTCGTACTGAAAGGAGAAATTCCCGGATTGTATGGCAGCTTTTTTGTTCCATTCTTTTGGAGAAATTTTCTGATGGAAAACATCATAAGCCGGGAACTTTATTCTAGTCAAAAAAGATAGAATGATGTACTATGAAAAGGAACAGAAAACGAAAATTAGAATTTGAAAAAGTAAGGGAAAAACATGTCGCTGCAATTTATTTTCGGAAATTCAGGAAGTGGAAAATCATCCTATTTATATAGGAACATACTAAAAGAGGCGGCAGAGCATCCGGAGAAAAATTATCTGGTGCTTGTGCCGGAGCAGTTCACCATGCAGACACAGCGCGAGCTTGTGCGGCTTGAAAAGTCACACGCCATCATGAACGTGGATGTGTTGAGTTTTGCGCGCCTTGCATACCGTGTGTTTGACGAGCTTGGGAAACAGAACCTGCGCGTGTTGGAGGAGACCGGAAAAATCTGGTGCTCCGAAAGCTTGCAGGGGAGCAGAAGAAAAACTTAAGTGTGCTGGGCGGTAACTTAAACCGGATGGGGTACATCAGTGAGGTGAAATCCTCATTTCTGAGCTGACGCAGTACAATGTGTCACCAGAAAAATTGGATACATTTTTGGAGACGGAGGATGTAGGAGAGACATTGCGCCTGAAAATGCAGGATATCTCGGTCATGTACCACAGTTTTCCGAATATCTCAAGGGGCAGTATATCACCGCCGAGGAAGTGCTATCGCTATTGTGCGACGTTGCAGAGGATTCTGGTATCATAAAAGACAGCGTGATCGTGTTTGACGAATTTACCGGGTTTACACCGATACAGAATCAGCTTCTCAGGAAACTTTTAGTGTTATCAGAGCGTATCATTGTCTCCGTGACGATGGATGCAGGCGAGGATTTTTACCATTGCAGGGGCGGACAGGAACTTTTTCCATGAGTAAAAAAACGGTGTCGGTGCTGATGAAAATGGCGGAGGAACTTCATGTCACGGTGGAGGAGCCTGTTGTGTTATCCGATGGAAAAAATCACAGATATAAAAATGCTCCCTCCCTGTACTTCATGGAGCAGAATCTGTTTCGACCGTATTATCATAAATGGCGTCAGAAGGAGGATGAACTGCGGATCGTGAGCCTTAAAAAATCCAAGGGAAGAGCTACACTTTGTGGCGCGTGAGATCACGAAATTTGTACGTGAAAACATTACTGTTATAAGGATATTGCAGTGGTGACCGGGGACGTCAGTCTTTACGACAACTATGTGGATGAGATTTTTGCAGCGTATGATATTCCGTACTTTCTCGACCAGACGAGAACCATTTTGTTTCATCCGTTTATCGAGTTTATCCGTGCGGTGCTTGAGGTGGTGGAACTTGATTTCTCTTATGAGAGCGTGTTCCGTTTCCTTCGCTGCGGACTGACCGGCATCACAGAGCAGCAGATCGATCTGCTGGAAAACTATGTGCTTGCCAAGGGGATACGTGGCAGAAAAAAATGGGAAAAACAGTGGACGTTTGTGTTCGATGACACGGAAAAGAGAACCTCACAGAAATGAATGAAGTGCGGGCAAAGATTTATGATCTCTTTGCACCGTTATCGGAAGCGTTCACACAGGGAAAGACTGTGCGTGACGGAACCACTGCGTTGTATGAATTAATTGAAAAATTAGAAATAGAACAAAAATTAAACAAAAAGAACTGGAATTTGAACGGCAGGGCAATCAGGTCAAGGCGAAAGAGTACGCCCAGATTTACAAAATTGTCATGGATCTGTTTGATAAGGTTGTGGACTTCCTGGGAGGCGAAGTGCTTCCGGTCAAAGAGTATGCGGATATTTTAGACGCCGGATTTGAGGCTGCAAGAGTCGGCGTGATCCCGCCGGGGAATGATAAGGAGACGATCGGTGATATCGAGCGTACCAGATTGAACCATATCAAAATCTTGTTTTTTATCGGTGTCAATGACGGTGTTGTGCCGAAAGCGGGCAATGCCGGAGGAATCATCTCACAGTTTGAGCGTGAGAAAATGGCAGCCTGCCATCTGAGCTTGCACCGGGTGCGCGTGAAAAAGTTTTCATCCAGCGGTTTTATCTGTATCTGAATGTGACGAAGCCATCTGACTTTTTATATGTGACCTTTTCGAAAGTAAATGCGGACGGAAAAGCACTCAGAAGGTCGTATTTTGCCGGAACACTCTTGAAAATGTTTCCGGAGAAAAACGTGGAGGAAATCGGGGAGACGACTTCTGCGGACTGTATCATGACGCCGAAGAGCAGCATGGCGTTTTTCCTGGAGGGACTGCAGGATGAGGCATGGTCCGGGGAGAATGAAAAAAACTGCGTCAGGGAAGATCAGACAGAGGAAAAGTTATCAAAGCCAGCGAAAAAAGAGGTATGGAATGCGCTTGCAAAGTTTTATCTTTCAGATGAAAACTGGAAAGAGGAAGCAGTACGCCTGTTAAAAGCGTCGTATGTGGTGCACAGCGACGAACCGATCAGCCACGCAGTGACACAGGCACTTTACGGGACTGTGTTAGAGAACAGTGTTACAAGACTGGAGCACTTTGCGGCGTGTGCCTATGCGCATTATCTGAATTATGGTCTGCGTTTAAAGGGAGCGTCAGCTTTTGGAGAGTTCGCAAGCGTGGACATGGGAAATATTTACCATGATGCGCTTGAACATTTTTCCAGACGTGTGGAAAAATCAGAGTACACCTGGTTTAACATCCCGGAGGATGCAGGAGACATTTATAGAGGAGAGCATGAATGACGCGATTGCCGGGTGCAAAAATGCCGGAGCGTTTGAGAACGTGAGAAACCGTTACCTGACCGGCCGGATGCGCCAGACCATCAAGCGCACGGTGTGGGCACTTACCACCCAGATCCAGAAGGGAAAATTTGTGCCGGCTGATTTTGAGGTGTCCTTTTTCGCGTGCAGATAAATTGGACGCAATCCGTTTTCAGCTGAGTGATGAGGAAAAAATGAACCTGCTCGGCAGGATTGACCGTGTGGACACTTACGAGACGTCGGATAAAGTTTACGTGAAGATTATCGATTATAAATCGGGAAACACGAGTTTTTCACTCGTCAATCTGTATCACGGACTGCAATTACAGCTTGTGGTCTATATGAATGCGGCATTGGAATTAGAGGAAAAACGCCATACGGGCAAAAAAGCGGAACCAGCGGGTATCTTCTACTATCACATTCAGGATCCGATGGTAGACGGACTTGGAAATGAGACAGAGGCAGAGATACGAAACAGCGTTTTGGAGCAGTTAAAATTAAATGGTCTGGTGAACGATGATCCGGAAATCTATGAGGCGATGGATTCAGATTTTGCCGGAAATTCTTCGGTCATTCCGATCGGAAAAAAGGCGGACGGCAGCTTAAAAGCAACTTCTAAGGCTGCCAGCACCTACGATTTTTCCGTGATGTCTGATTATGTGAAAGAGAAGATCAAAGAGACCGGGAAAAAAATCTTTGCCGGGGATATTTCAATCCATCCATACTCGCTGGACGGAAAAAGCGGCTGCGATTACTGTCCATACCACACCGTCTGCGGTTTTGACGCCCGGATGCCGGGGTTATTCCTATCACAAACTGGAAAAATTTGACAGTGCGGACGAGGTGTTAAAGCGTATGGAAAACGAAAAGCAGGAACAGTAAATAACAGGAGTGAGAAATATGGGAGTTTCATGGACCACAGAGCAGCAGCAGGTCATTGACTTAAGAAATCGAAATATATTGGTATCTGCGGCAGCAGGTTCTGGAAAGAACCGCTGTTTTAGTAGAACGGATAGTGAAAATCATCACAGACAAAAATCATCCGGTGGATATTGACCATCTGCTGATCGTGACGTTTACCAATGCGGCAGCGGCAGAGATGCGGGAGCGAATCGGAAATGCGATTGAGAAAGCGTTAGACGAACAGCCGGGGAATGAGCATCTGTTAAGGCAGTTGACCTTGATTCACAATGCACAGATCACGACCATCGACAGCTTCTGTCTGTATGTGGTGCGCAATCATTTTCATGAGATCGATCTCGAACCGAATTTCAGAATCGGGGATGAGGGCGAGTTAAAATTACTGCGCGAGGATGTTCTTGGCAGAGTTTTGGAGCAAAATTATGAGGAGCCTTCGGAAGCATTTTCCGATTTTGTGGAGGGCTATGCTTCGGGAAGAACCGATGCTGCATTAAATGAGATGATCCTTCAGTTATATGAGTTTTCCAGAAGTTATCCGTGGCCGGAAAAATGGCTGGATTCCTTTGTGGGAGCCTACCGCATCGAAACACAGGGAGGAGTTAGACCGCGCAGAATGGCTTGCTCCGCTCACGGAAAATATCTGTTTTGTCTTAAAAGACTGTGAACAGCTCTTAAAGCAGGCGCTTGCAATTACACAGCAGGATGACGGACCGGATATGTACGAGAAAGCGGTGCGCAGCGATCTGGAAAAATACGAAAGTTTGTCAAAACTAA